>ENA-OYYR01000021-OYYR01000021.1-human-gut-metagenome-genome-assembly--contig:-NODE-21-length-75611-cov-7.809823_pt1 | contig 75611 bp, 74 predicted proteins | sample MGYA00244066_ERZ653454 | MGnify/ENA primary metagenome ERZ653454 (study PRJEB26926, sample SAMN06165163) | human gut metagenome | biome: ENVO:00009003; feature: ENVO:2100002; material: ENVO:00002003...
CTCGGAGATGTGTATAAGAGACAGCCTTTGAAGATGACAGATTCCATCTTGTCACGTTTGATTTTGCCTTGCTTAATCAGTTCTTCTTTCTCCTCACGGATACGCTCAAGAAGAACAGAAGCAGGCTCATCATTCGGGTCTTGCGGTACAAGTTTGCCTCGGATAGCGAGGTCGAGAATCTTGGATTTTATAGCTGTAACTTCATTATTTAAGTTATTCAAATTATTCTGGATTTTATCAAATAACGGAGCAACAATATCAAATTTATCTCGAATCCGTTTTTGTTCATTAATTGGTGGTATTGCTATTATTGCATTCTTGCCATCATTCGTCCCAAGACGAGGCATTTTAACTCCATAAGAAATCATATTTACATATGTTAAAAATGTCGGCGACATTATAAATAATTGCATATATGGTGAATAAATATTTCCGTAGAAAGTTAAAGGTAAAATTTCAGTAGTGCAATAGCCATCCTTTGTGGCTATTACTACTTTGTTGAGATAAGGACGTAATTTACTATAAAGTAGCTGTCCCTTGCAAAAAGAGTATTTGTTACTTACAGAATTTCGTTCTGATTTTGTCGTATATTTTTTTATTACTCCTGTTTCTTTTTCTATATCTTCTAAATCCAAAATCCAAGCCGTTTCGTCTATTAAATCAGCAGAAACAGCTTTGTTCTCGCCGTAGGGGCAGATTACTCCTAATCTCGCCCACGCCCAGCCATCAGGCAACTCAAACGGTATCTCATCTTCGATACATTTCACTGTTCCGTCTTGGAACTGCTCATAATGTAAATTATCATCACCTTTGAAGATGACGGTATCATTCTTTATGTCTTTGGCTTTTAGTTTTCCGTCTTTAACCATTTGTTGCTTTTCGGCACGAATACGCTCCAACAAAACAGAAGCCGGTTCGTCATTCGGGTCTTGAGGTACAAGCTTGCCACGGATAGCCAAATCCAAGATTTTTTGTCTTAATGCTTTGGTATCCATTATTCCTCCACCTCACCGATAAGTTTTTCAAGCTCGGCAACAGCACTGGCTATACTTGTCGCTTCTTCTTTGATTTGTGCAATCATTTCAGCTAATGTACGGTCATCGTCTTCTTCGCTGACAATCCATTTGAAATCAAGTTTTAGCTGGTCACGGGCATAAACTTCTTCTTTGCTGAACTTTCTCCAGCGTCCGTTTGGATTATCAACAGAATAAGTCGGAACTCTATCTTGCATATGACCTGAGCAATAGCAATCAACAAAATCATCAAGATTTTCTCTTGTGAGCGGTTTTTGTACCAAAGTGTGTTTTATGCCGGTACGGTAATCATACACCCATATATCTTCGGTAGGTTTTCCTTTTTCAAAGAAAAGGACATTTGTTTTAACGCCCTGTGCATAGAAAATGCCTGTCGGCAAACGGAGAATGGTATGCAAATTGAACTCTTTGAGAAGCTTTTCTCTTACTTTTGCCGTTGCGTTTCCATCGGTCAAGACATTATCCGGCAAAACAACTGCGACTCTGCCGCCTGTTTTAACAATGGACATAATATGCTGTAAGAAGTTCACCTGATTATCGGATGTCTTTACAAATTCAGGTCTGTTCGCATACACTTCAACACTGCCCTGTGGTCTTGTACCAAAAGGCGGATTCGCCAATATAACATCAAACATTCTGTCTGAGGTGTCAAGTAATGAGTCCTGACATACTATAGGGCTTTTGTTTGTTCCTATATCGTGCAAGTATAGGTTCATAGACGCAAGTGTAACAACCAACGGAGTATTATCTGCACCAAAGAAAGCATTATTCTTTAAGAAATTCTGCTTTGAGATTTCCTTACTTTGACCTTTCATATGGTCATAGGCTGCAAGCAGAAAACCGCCAGTGCCGCAAGCCGGATCCATTGCCGCACCGAAATTGATACAATGTAACGATGAACCGGATACCCCATTAACGATGAACACGCCACCCCTTTAACGATAGCGAACAGGTGCAAGAGGAGTTGCGCTTACCAAAAACAATCCTAAAAAGTACAAGTGACTCTCTATCATTTTTACTTATCCATTCCAAAATCTCTAAGCAGTACGGCGGGGAACGGCACCGGGGATAGCATAGAAAAACGCCCGGACAGCAGAAAGCTATTCGAGCGCAAAAAATACGGTATTCAGTTACATTGTGACAATTTTCGCACCGGCTGCCAGACGGGGCCTGTTCGGCGGCTGGACTTTTTTTGACGGTAGTGCAAATATCGTCTGAATTTGTCGGCGGACAAGTTCTTTCACGGCGGCTCCCTCCTAAAGCCGCCGTGTCAGCGTGTAAGCGTCACTCCTTTGTCGAGGGCATAAGGAACGGCGGCCTTGATGTACTCAAAACCGCCGCAGTCCTTGAAAATCCATTTTGGGCGCTCGAAGCTGCCGGCCCTGCAACGGTTTTTTCTTTCCCCGTCTTGCGGGGCAGGATCGCTTGGCTTATTCGGTTTATTCTTGCTCCTGTGTGGCTGCCTCTTTCAGCCGGTCAAAACTCTCATCGCTGATGATGTGTTCAATCCGGCAGGCATCGGCCTCCGCAGTCTTGGGGTCAACACCTGCGGAGATAAGCTGCTCAGTAAAGAAACAATGTCTCTCATAGATTTTTTCGGCAACCTCGCGGCCCACATCGGTCAGATGGAGAAAGTGATCTTCATCCATCGTGAGGAATCCCCCGTCCCGCAGGGTTGCCACCGCATGGCATACGCTGGGCTTTGTGACCTCCAGGTGCCGGGCGACATCCACAGAGCGCACCATGCCCATCTTCTTATGGAGAACAAGGATGGCCTCCAGATAGTCCTCCCCGGACGCATGAAGTTTCATAAAGACCTCCCTTCGCTATTAAGTCAGGCTCCATCCAGTAGCACTCTTTCGGATATTGACGAAATCCTGATAGATACCCGGCTGCTCCAGAAGTTCCTCGTGGGTGCCATGCTGTGCGATTTGGCCGTTGTCGATTACCAGGATTTGATCGGCATTCTGGATGGTATTCAAACGGTGAGCAATCACAAGCAAGGTCTTACCCTTTACCAGTTCTGAAATAGCCTCTTGAATATAGCTTTCATTGTCGGTATCAACACTTGCGGTGGCTTCGTCCAAAATAACGATAGGCGCATCCTTCAGAATACAGCGCGCAATCGAAATACGCTGTTTCTCACCGCCGGAAAGAGTAGCGCCGCCTTCTCCAACCACGGTCTGGAACCCGTCAGGCAAAGCCATGATGAAATCATAGCAGCGGGCTTTTTTTGCCGCTTCATAGACTTCTTCCTCCGTGGCATCCGGTTTTCCCATGCTGATGTTGTTATAGATAGTATCCTGGAACAAGTACACGCGCTGGAATACCATACTGATCTGATCCATCAGCTCCGACAGGGGTACATTCCGAATATCTACACCTCTAATTGTCACACTGCCGGATTTTACATCCCACAACCGGGCCAGCAGATTTGCAATAGTGGATTTACCGCCCCCGGAAGGACCGACCAGAGCCGTCATAGAGTTTTTCTTCATAGCGAAATTGATATGGTGCAGCACTTCTTTGTCCTGATAAGCAAACGCAACATCGCTAAACTGTACTTCCGGCTGCCCCGGCTGTGCCTGGGAAGGCAAGTGCTGCTTACCAATATCGGGGAGTTCTGGCTCCTCCAAAACCGCCTCAATGCGGTCCAAGGCGGCGTTCATCACGGTCAGACGGGTAGCTTCCCCATAAAGGGCCTTGAGCGGTCCGAACAGGTCAAAGACAAACAGGAGGATACCCAGCACATAGGCCAGTGTGAGGCTACCGTTTTGCTGAAGAAAGATGGATAGGCAAAATAAAGCGGAAATCCCTATCGCATAAAGTACATTTAAGCCAGTAGTCCATGGCGTCATCTTCTTTTCAAAATTGATAGAGAAATCACAGGAGCGTTTGAAATTATTGGTCAGTTCTTTTGACTTCTCACCAAGCAGGTTATAGCTCTTAATAACGCCAATACCTTCCACAAAGGACAACACGGCATCCGTCAGCCGTTCACTCTGTTCCTGACGGCCGGCCGCCTCCCGTAGAGATACTTTGTTCATCCCCCTGGATACCAGCCATGCCAGAATTGTCACGATGGCGGCAATCAAGCCAAGCTGCCAGTTCAGATAAAACATGAAAGCCAGCAGAACCAGGGAGGAGAGCAGATAACTCATCATATTGCCAATGGTGCTCATGGCAACTTCCTCGATAAACACCATGTCGGTGCTAAGAACCGAGCTGATCTTTCCGATATTGCCAGAAGTGAAGTATCCCATTGGAAGTTTCCGCAGATGGCCGCCCAGTTCCATACGCTTATCAGCGAACATCAAATATCCCGCCGCACTTTGCAAGCTATCGCTAAGATAGTGTACGAGCATCTGTACAAGCACAGCCGCAGCAAGACCAAGGCCCACATAGAGGCAAGTCTGACCGGTCAGCGTTCCGGCCGCGAAACCGCTCAGCACTACAAAGGACAGGAAAATTGGCATTTTGGAGAGGATGGACTCCAAAAACGCGCAGACAAATGCTCCCTGGATACGGCCCTTATATCGACCGGAGAGTTTCAAAATTCTTGAAAACAAAGCAAACATTTATTTTCCCTCCTTTGCAGTGTGTACTCTCCACTCGGCGCTGTCCTGCGCCGCTTTCCACAACTTTTGATATTCAGGGCAGGACTGGATCAGCTCCTGATGCTTGCCTGTTGCCACCAGTTTTCCGCGATCCATAACGCAAATTTGATCGGCGTTCATAATCGCAGGCAACTTGTGAGCAATGACAACCAGGGTTTTCCCCTTCACAAGCTCTGCAATGGCGGCCTCCATCTTTTCTTCGTTCTCTGGATCGGCGTAGGCAGTTGCCTCATCAAGCACCACGATGGGCGCATTCTTTAAGATTGCCCGCGCCAAGGAGATGCGCTGGCGCTGACCGCCAGAGAGCATCTTTCCTGCGTCACCGGCCATAGAATGAATACCCTGAGGCAGTTTTTCCAGAAACTCCATACATTGGGCTTTTTTCGCTGCTTCCATTACTTCTTCGTCCGTTGCGTTCAGTCGGCCAAGCCGGATATTTTCCAGCAGAGAGGTATTGAATAGGTATTGATCTTGGGCCACATAGGAAATATGGCTATTTAATGCCTCCAAACTCATATCACAGAGCTTTTGCCCTCCGATAGAGATACTGCCTTTCTGTGGATCGTAATAATGGATTAGTAATTTGGCGAGGGTACTCTTGCCCGAGCCGGATTCTCCCACCAGAGCCGTTTTCTGTCCTGCCTTGGCCGTAAAGGTGATGTCGTGGAGCACTTCATCCTCAACCACTATGGGCTTTCCGTCCGGGCCGGGCTGTGTCTTGGTATAGCCAAAGGAAACATGGTCGTAAACGATGGTATCGTCTTTACCATGGAAAGCGGATTCCGTCTGTTGAAGAGGTGCCGCATCCAGCATTTGCTCCAGAGCGGAAATTTTATAGTTCAGATGCGGCATGGTGGGTAAGAACCCCATTGTTTTCAGAAGCGGTACCCCAATGCTCAGAGATAGACACAGCACCAAAATCAGATCCGGCAAAACTGACCAGCCAGACAGAACAAACCAAGCCCCCACTGGAAGAGTTAAGAGTACCGTGCAAGGCAACAAACAGTTATAGACCGACATCCAAGGCCAACAAGCCTTATACCATGCCAGTGTATAATCCCGATAATCCGCAATATCCCGTCGAAGCCGATCATAGGACTCTACATCCCGGTTGAAAATTTTAATGACTTCCATACCGTTGATGTACTCAATAATGGTGTTATTCATTTTTTGACCAGCCATATAATATGAACCCATTTTACTTGTACCTGCCGAATACATCATTTTCATGGCAAGTAGACTAAGCGGCATAGTGGACAGGGACAGCAGCGCCAATTTCCAGTCCACGAAAAACATTGCTACATAAACCGCAATAGGGATCATCAGATTCCCAATACCCTCTGGCAGAGAGTGAGCCATAAGCAATTCCAAGCTGTCCACATCGTCCACAAATAGTTTTTTTGCTGCGCCGGTGCCCTTGGCCTGAATGTTGCCCAGCGGAAGATTTTCAAACCGTTTTTGCAGACTAACTCGTAGCCGAAGCAAAGTGTTGTAGGCAGCACGATGGGAAATGGATAACCCCCAGCCATAGAGAACAGCCTGCAAGACCAGACACGCCAGCACCAACGCCACCCGCGAGATGACAAACGAAGTGTCGATTTCCGCTCCCATCACCAGCGGAGTAATCACTTGGTAGGCCAAAACAAAGGGCAACACCCCCATGGTGACACTTGCCAATATAACCACCGTTGCCGCATAAATGCCCCGTTTATGCGGTCCGGCATATTCAAAGATTTTTTGAAACATAGCAACCTCCATTTCCGACAGTTTTGTACTTCATAAAAGAAAAGAGAGCGCCAGGCCAACACCTGACACTCTCCATTGTAACAATTTTCTTTTGTTCATCTACTCCACATAGGTAAAGATAGCCCCGTTTAGATTGTGACTTTCCGAAACTCCACCGGCGTCACGCCTTTGACCTCTTTGAACGCTCTGGCAAACTTGCTGCTGTTGCTATAACCAACTTGCCCAGCGATTTCTGCGATTGATTTTTCCGTTTGGGTCAAGAGCGTGGCTGCCATATTCATACGGTAATTTCGCATATAGGTATAAATTGCCACACCATAAACTCCCTTAAAACAGAGTTTCAGTGATGAGACAGATAAATCAAAACGATTTGCCAGTTCCTCCATCGTATAATGGTAATCCGGATGTTCTGTCATAAGAGCTTGAATTGCCTTTACCTTTTCGATTTGCGTCTTATAAAAATAAGGTCGTTCAGCCTCTACTGTATCAAAATCCATCGCTTTTAATTCCAGAAGCAGCTCTAAAACCTTTACCCGTAGGTATTCGCGCTTAATGGAGCCGGGTATCTGATACAACTCCGAAAAAAGGCGATCTAAGGAAGCATGGCCGTGGAGAATAAAAGGCCGTTCTCGAAAAGCAAAGGCACTTTCCAATGTGTTCAGATTGATTTTGAAAAGTTCCAAAAACTCCTGCATACCAGCCTGAGCCTCCTCCACTGCAATCGTAATGACGACGCCGTGAAAATGGCAAAGTGGAAACGAACAATATTGATGTTCCATAGAGAAATTCTCAATCATAGTATCGCCCGGCTCTAAATAGATATATGTGCCGTTAGATACTTCGGACTCCACACGTCCCTCCAGACAATGATGAATATTGATGAAGCGACTTTTTTCAAAGCGACGCGGAGGGCAGTCTGTCATATGAAAGTCGCTATACATCACAGAAATACCGGGATAAACTGGGTAAAAGGTTGCCACGCCGTCGCCGGTTTCATTTCTCATTTGATAGACAGAACAGGCTTCATCGCGGCAAAGCAATCCCATATGTTGACTTTTGAAAAATTGCTCTGTTCCAAACATGAACATTACCTCCGGATAAAAAATTGCCCCAGCCGCTCAAAGCCCTCCTGATCCAAACGATATTGTTCCTGCACCTCGCCAGACTCCAAGTGAAGTACATGAGTACAGCAACTGGCAATCAGTTCATAATCGTGTGTTATGACCAGCACGGTTTTTCCCATTTGCTGAAGATTTTGCAAAGTCATAGCTACTTCTTGCATATGGCGCAAATCTAAGCCACTGGTCGGCTCGTCAAAAATTAAGATTTCACGGTCAGACACCACAGCAGTAGCAATCGCCACACGCTGTTTTTGTCCACCAGAGAGAGACATAGGATGCCGCTCTTGAAATTGGATCAAATCCAACTCTTCTAACACAGATAGAATAGAATTGCTTTCACCGCCCTTGATGCTGATTCGCATTTCCTCATCTACACTTTCGGTAAAAAGTTGATGGTTGACATCCTGCATCACCATATAGCAAAGGGAAAGCCTTTGTTTTCTATTATATCGTTTACCTGCCAGCGTGACAACACCCTTGCATTTCTTCTCAAGACCGCATAGGCAACGAGCGAAAGTAGATTTTCCAGCACCATTATGTCCAATCAATGCGATGATACCAGCCTGTGGCAACTCCGCTTTTTCAATACAGAGTGCATTCTGCTTTTTCGTATAGGAGAAGAAAAAGTGCTCGCAAGTAATCGTGCCTCTATTCTGGTACTTCGTTTCAGTCGTAGGGTACTGCCGTAAATCAAATGGTCGTAGCCCCATTGTAAGTTGCTGTTCTACGGAGAGTGCTCCTGCTTCCAACGCGGTAAGGTCGTATTCAATTCGTCCCTTTTTCAGATAGATAATTCGGTCTATTAGATCGTAAAGATAATGCAGACGATGTTCTGCAATTAGGATTGTTTTCCCCTGAGCCTTCCAGCGCCGGATCATTTCTCTCAGCTCCGCTGTAGCGAACATATCCAAATTAGAGGAGGGCTCATCCATAACAATTATTTCTGGTAACCCGGCAGACACACAGCCGCAGGCGATTTTCTGTTTTTCGCCGCCGGAAAGCTCAAAAAGATTGCGTCCCAGCAAGGATTCAAGCCTCGTTTCCTTGCTGGCAGTCCACACGCGCCGGACAATTTCTTTTTCCGGCAGACCTAAATTTTCGCTACCAAAAGCCAACTCGCTGGTGGTGTCTATGGTAAAAAACTGTGTCCTCGGGTTTTGAAATACACTTCCTACAAGTTTGGCCGTTTCATAAAGTGGCATTTGGGAGACAACATTCCCATTGATAAGTACCTCGCCAGTTAATTCCCCCTCATAATAATTGGGGATTAGACCATTGACCAGACGAGTCAGGGTTGTCTTACCACACCCTGATTCCCCACACAGAAGGAGGACCTGACCATCAGGGATGGTCAGGTCAATATCCCACAATCCTCCCGCGTCTGTTCCGCCTGCGTAACGGAAGTTGATCCCTTTTATCTCAATCATGCCAACACCCCCATAACAAATGCTGCCCAGCATGGAAGTGAAGCCAGAAGAAAGACCATATCCACAGCTCCAAAGCCAATCTTGCAAATATTTGTACGCTTGATAGGTGCTCCCAACCCACGAGTCAAAGCCGCAGCAGATAAATCTTCTCCGATTTTTGCGACAGAAATCATCAATGGCACAATTCGATACTCCAGCATTTGCATAGGACTACGGAAGGTGGAAATTCCACGCATTTTCATGGCATCTCGGATAGCAGCATATTCCTCTTTGACTGTCGGAAAGAAACGAAACACCACCGATACTGGTATAACCAGTCCTTGCGGTGCGTGTACCCGTTCCATGGCGGCCACAAACTCACTTACACTGGTAGTGTCAATCAAATAGAATCCCATAACAAACCCGGGAAGGATGTAGGTGTAAATTCCGACCATGCCACCTAAAAGGAACCCCCATACACCCTTCAACACAGGAAGTAATACAAGGTCCAGTATATAGAGTACCACATAAGTAAGACCAAATGTTATAGTCGCTTTCCAGCGGTGCGAAAACAGTAGCATAAGGAAAGGGAAAAGAGCTAAAATGGGGCGAATATAGTTACTAACAATGGCCCCGCTACCGGCTGTCATAAAAGTGGTAACTGTAAGCAAAAGATAAATCTTTGTGCGCGGGTCCAGCGGGATATTTGAACGAGATTCAAAAGGAAGCTCACGCTGGCTCTCCATTACACAATCCCGGCTTTCACAAAGTGCTTTTTCAAAATAGCGCGTCCCAGTAAGGCTCCCAACAGGCCGCCGATAAAACAAGAGATCGCCAGTACGAGGTACATCCAGTTCGGTGTATAGGCCGAGAGCGTATCAGCAAACTCTTGCCCATAGCCAGCCGCCAAACTTGCCAGATAGGTGTCTCTGGTAAAGAACAGACGACTATAATAACCCATGGTCCAGATAGAAAGGACGCCGTATCCCAACAGAATGGATTTCCAACTGCTGTAATGACCGGCCTTCATAATTAAATCACCCAAGATGCCGCAGACGACGCCAAAAATCAGAACAAAAAATCCGCTACCCATGACCATCATAATGAGGCCCAAGATAGTACCCATCAAAGTAATCATGCCGAACTTTTTAACCTTTGTAAAATATAGCATAGTGGGAATACCGCAGAATATAGGGCACAAAAATCCGAGGGTCAAGGTTAGAATTGGTATGTAGGCAATCATCATCACCACAAAGTAGACCACGAAGTAGATAGCAGTGAAGATGCCCACATTGATTAAATCTTTGGCTTGTAACTTGTTGTTTAGATTCGTACTGCTCATAACAATTCCTCCTAAGTTAGTATTTGCTAACCAGCGCACAAAAAATATACGGCACAAAAATACCGTGTATTTAGTGTAATTCTTATTTTCGACTTTCTCTACTCCGCATGGGTAGAAAAAGCCCCAAATAGTTTTGGAAATAATTTTTTCGACGTTAATAGCGCCAATCATGTTGATTCCATTTATTACGAGGCCATTTTCAAGCGTCCGAATTGTAGTATTAGTAGAGGGGGAAACGAGGATAGGGTTTCGGTTGTTATACCGAAAGTTGGATCATCCCGAATATATTAAGTAGAGCCCCAAACTACATGATATCTGTGAAATTCGGAATAATATTTTGATGTAATTGCGTTGTCAAATCTCAAAATCGGATTGCTATCATATATAATTCGGGATAACTTTAAATCACAATTTATCATACCTGTTGTAGTTTTAGAAGTAATCAACACTACATAGACGCTATATCTTGATTATATGTGGCAAAAAGATTATATCGAAACTTATAGTTGGAAAACGATTTTTGTAAAAGTGATACTCACATTTACTCGAAAATCAAGCTGCTGTAAAGGCCGGGCCGGTGTTCCTTCAGGTAGCGTTGTCTCCAACTACCTTTAAATCTGTATCTCTGTCCCGTCTTTAAAGGTCACCCGGATGTCCTTTTCGCCATGCACCGTTACGAAATCCACCAGGCTCGACCATAGCCGCTCATCAAATTCTGCAACCGGCTCCTGCGTCTCCACCGTCTGGAGGAACTGCTCCAGCAACTTTTTGCGGTCAGCTTTGTTGGCGACCGCCTGGGTGACCTCATCAAACTGTGCCTTGACCGCTTCATATCTGCTGACCAGACCATTGTAACGCTGCGTATACTCGTCCTGGTCGAGGGCAACACGGGCGTTCTCCGTCACGCACCGCTCTACCAGGCCAACCACGACCTCCAGTTCTTCCTTCAGTTCTGTCTGTCGCTTTTCCAGTTCTGCACTGTCGCACAGCATGGCGATGACCATCTGCACATTGGCAGATAATTCTTCCTTCTCGGAGAGCAGGATGTTGACTGCTCGGACAAATGCGTCCTTGACCTGATCTTCCGTGACATGGGGCGTACTGCAGGGCTTTCCGCCTTTGTACTTGTGATTGCACTGGTAGATGACCCGGCGGTATTTATCTGTGGAGTGCCATACCTTTGAGCCGTACCAACATCCGCATTCGCCGCATTTGATCTTGGAGGAAAACATACTCACGCCGCTGTAGCGGTGCTTATCCTTCATCCGCCGCGCCATCTCCGCCTGGACATAGTCGAAGGTGGCAGGATCGATGATGGCTTCGTGGTTGCCCTCCACATAGTACTGCGGGACCTCGCCCTCGTTCTTTTTTGTTTTCTTCTGGAGGAAGTCCACCGTGAACTCCTTCTGCAGGAGCGCATCGCCTTTGTACTTTTCATTAGTAAGGATGCTACGGACGGTGCTTTGGCTCCAGACTGCCTTGCCGCCCGGAGTCGGCAGTTTCCGCTCCGTCAGCTCCTTTGCGATGGCGTGGCAGGTCAGGCCATCCAGAAATAACTTGTAAATCAGCTTGACGGTCTTTGCCTGTTCCTGATTGACCACAAAGCCGCCGTTGGGACCCCGGTCGTACCCCAGGAACCGCTTGTAAGCCACGCTTGCCTTGCCATCGGCGAACCGCTTCCGCTGACCCCAGGTGGTGTTCTCCGAAATGCTCCGGCTCTCCTCCTGGGCAAGGCTGGACATGATTGTGATGAGCAGTTCTCCCTTGGCATCCAGCGTCCAGATGTTTTCCTTCTCAAAGTAGATTTCCACACCCTTTTCCTTCAGCGTCCGCACGGTGGTCAGGCTGTCCACTGTATTTCTGGCAAATCGGCTGACACTTTTTGTTACTATGAGGTCGATCTTCCCGGCAAGGGCATCCGCCACCATCGCCTTGAAGCCCTCGCGCCGCTTGGTATTGGTCGCAGAAATCCCTTCGTCCGTGTAGATAGCAACAAACTCCCAATCGTCCCGCCCCTTGATGTAATTCGTGTAATAGTCCACCTGCGCTTCGTAGCTGGTGACCTGGTCTTCGTGGTCGGTGGAGACGCGGGCATAACCGGCGACACGGCGTTTCCGCTTGCTGCCAATAGGAACGGCAGTATATTTGGTGATGGTCGCCGGGATCGCCGTTACTTTTCTCTGCGCCATTTGTCTCCACGCTCCTTTCGTAATTGCTTCATGTGTTCGCTCATCTGCCGGCGCCGCTCTGGCGTATAGGCGCCCTTAATGGATTCCTTAAATTTTGCCCTCTGCTCCTCAGTCCAAGGCCGCCCCACACGTTCCGGCGGCTGCCAGTTGCGGCTTACGGTTCTGCCATCCTTAAAACAGAAGCGGAGTTCTGAAGAGGAAAGCACCTCAACTCGGTCGATCTTCTCACGAAAAGCGGCGGCGTCAAACGCATCCAGCCCAAGTACCTCTGCGGCCATCTGTTCCAGCAAATCCTCCCGCAGGCTGGGGGAATCGCAACCGTTATGCTCTGCGCACCGCCAGTGGCTGACCTTGCTGCCATCTTTGCAGTTCCGTGTTGCCTTGCGGAAATTACAGCCGCAGGATACGCACTTTATCTTCCCCGTGAAGCAGGATGCACCGATGGGATTCGTGCCGTTCTTGCGCCGTTTCATGGACACTTCAGCACGCCGCTCCGGTGTCCAGCAGTCCCGATGCCCCGTGTTCAGGCAGTCCTTTGTTACCACATTGCCGTCCGCCATGTGAAACTCCAGCGTATAGCGTTCTGGCACATCGATATGGTCCACCTTTTCCAAAAAGATGGCTTCATCAAATTCATCAAGCCCCAGAACTTCCGTACAGACTTTAACCATGTTTTTGTGGCTGATGGTGCCGCCCACAGGACAGCCGGTTCCTTTCTTCTTTTTCTTCTTACTGCCACAGTTCCAGAACTCCATATCGCCACGGTCTGTCCGCTTGTTGTGCACATAGCTCTGACCGCAGTATGGGCATTTGATTTTTCCTGTAAAGCAGGATGTGTTCAGACTCTTATTTGCCAGTGCGCCAAGTTCCCTGCGCCTTGCCATCTCCTCCTGCACAAAGTCAAAAGTGGCCTTGTCGATAATGGCAGGATGGGTGTCCTCCACATAGTACTGGGGAAGTTCCCCTCGGTTCTTTTTCCGCTGCTTGGAGATAGGGTCGGAGATAAACTCCTTTTGCAGGAGCAGGTTTCCTGTGTAGGTCACATTTGTCAGCACCACCTTGATGTTGGAATCCCCCCAGCGGCAGCCGTCCCTGGTTGTGATGCCCTCGTCGGCAAGCTCCCGCTCGGTTTCCAGCCTGGATTTCCCGTCCAGGAAGTTCCGGAAGATTCTCTTTACAACCTCCGCTTCCTCTGGCACGATGACCAGTTCATCGCCCTCCCATCGATAACCGTAGATGCGGAAGTGGCCGTTTGGGATGCCGTTTTGCATCCTTTTTCGGATGCCCCATTTCACATTGTCGGAAATGCTGCGGCTCTCCTCCTGGGCAAAGGATGCCAGGATTGTTAGCATCAGTTCGCCGTCCCCGTCCATCGAGCGTATGCGCTCCTTCTCGAACCGTACCTCAACACCTAAGTCCTTCAAATGCCGCACCGTTTCCAGAAGATCCACCGTGTTCCTGGCAAACCGTGAGATGCTCTTTGTCAGGATGATGTCGATTTTGCCAGCCTCGCAGTCGGCAAGCATCCGCTTGAACTCATCGCGTTTTACTGTGTTGGTGCCGGAAATAAAATCGTCTGCGTAAACCCCGGCATACTCCCAGTCCGGGTTCTTCTGGATCAACCCGCTGTAATAACTCACCTGCGCGGAAAGGGAGTGGAGCATCCGTTCCGACTGCATGGACACCCTGGCGTAAGCGGCCACCTTTTTCTTTTCCCGGATGGCGGGAACTGCCGCTTCGATTCTCCTTAAATTCGGCATGAAATCACGCTCCTTTCCGCTACCATACATCACTCTAAAAGGCTGTAAAGTCAACAGATTTCGGAGCATAATGTGCCGAAAAGAGGGCGGTATTTTTCCAGGAACATTGTATCAATCTGACGGTACTCTTTCTCGGTGATAAGCCCCTCTGCGAGCATCTTTCTGACCATGCTCATGGTCGCCTGGTAGAGCTTTTCCTGTCTCATCTGCTCCTTACTCATCCGCGTCACCTCCGAACCGGTGCCGGATGTAGCAGTCATGGCTGCAGTACTTCCTCGCCGCCTGTCCATAGACAGAAAAAGTCTTACCGCAGCCGGCGCAGGTAATCTCCCGTATCGCCCTGCGGTCAACCTTATCCAGGTGGGCGTTCCACCATTTGTTCCTGCACTTGTCAGAGCAGAACTTCTTTTCCTTCCGGCCGGCATTCTGTGCTACAGGCGCTCCGCAGCAAAGGCACCGATGCTCGTCTGCGCCGGTGACCGGCTTATCCTCTTTCTGTGCGTTCCTGCGGCAGAAGGATTTTACTGTATTTTCTGAGATCCCGACTTTCCGGGCGATTGCGCCGTAGCCCATGCCCTGCGCCCGGAGAGCGGATACGATCATTCTCTGTTCATTCGTCACCGCTGTCCCTCCAATCTGTACCCTTCTACCTCTGAAAGGACAGAAGCCGGGAATTTCAGCGGATAAAAAAAGACCCGTGCGCAGCCGACCATAGCGAGCCGATTTGCACACGGGTTTTCTTATTTCCTTATTCGGTTTTCACTGCATAATCCAGAGATATCCACCCTGCGCCGGACTTCAAGCGTCCCCAGCCAGCCGTGGAACCCTGCCCGGACTGCACCTCCATGATGGTGAATACGCCTTTCCCGGTAAAAGTTCCGGTCTTGGCGTAGTCCGTCCCCGGCCCCTTGCGGATGTTCAGGTCTGAGATGCTGACCTTGACGGTAAACGGCACTTCTTCCGCCACCGCAGAGCCGCCCGGCGTATAGATGTTCACGCCGTTATTGTCAAACACACTGTAGCCGGGATTGGCATCAGCGCACTTCTTGGCGTTGGAAAGGATCTTGTACGCGCCTTTCTGGCTTTTAGCGTCCGCCCAGGTCTTGCGGACACGGTAATAGCCCTCTGTCAGCTTTTCAGGATACTCAGTCTCGGTGCCCTCGGATGCCCCGCCGCCAAGCTGTGCTGTGACCTTTGCGGCAAGATCACCCATCCGGGCATACATCCAACTGCCCGGACAGGACTTGTTGGCAAACCAGCGATGGACAGTCAGCACCATCTCATCAGACTTCGGCTCATAACTGAGTGTCTTATCCTTATCACCCAGCCAGAGGAGCTTTTTCTTGCCGTTGCGCTTGCAGATATCCACGCAGAGCTTAATGAGCGTCTGGTAGACCACATCCTTAAAGGCATACGGCTCTGTGGTATCGGACGCGCACTCGATGGTGACCGCCCGCTGGTCGTTGGCGCTGGAGGAGGAACACCAGGAGCGGTTTTTCTCCTCCACATACATTCCAACACGGCCGTCCACGCCGATGCCATAGTTGCAGCTTGCCTGTCTGGAAGTCGGAAGAAAGATATTCCCCAGCGTCTCCACCGAGCATTGCCCCACCACACAGTGGGGCGTGATGCGGTCGATGGAGTGCGTCCTCTGCCCGGAGTGGTTAGGGCTGAGTTTCGTGTAAGATACCAGTGAACTGTTTGTATAAGCCATTTAATTTTCCTCCTTTTCCGCCCGGTCATGGAGCTGCTCCAGGATCTCCTTCATCTTCTCCGGCACAGGAAGCCCCAGGTGCGCCGCGTTCTCCAGAAGGCTCACGCCCTCGTTGGAGAGGTAAAAGAAAATGACCGCCGTGCGAAGGACGCTGCCTGTGCCGATCACCTGCACATCCAGGATGTTGGCAATCCCAACCAGCAGGAAGATCAGCACCTTCCGGCAGATACCCTTAAATCCCACCTCGCTGGACAGCTTCTTGTCCGAGATGGCGCACATCACGCCCGTGACGTAATCCACCGCCACGAACACCACCAGGGCGATGAGCAGCCCGTCGCAGCCGCCCAGGAAGTAGCCCAGCCACCCGCCGATGGCCGCAAAGATCACCTGCGCCGTGTTCCAAAGTTCCTTCATGTTGATACCTCCGTTTCTTGAAATGGTTTTGTGTATGAAAAAAGCGGCCGCCCCGCAGGGCAGTCGCCAGTTCCCGTAAGTTATTCTGTTTGCTTCGGCAGCCATTCCCACAGCCGCATATCCTCCTGACCCAAAGACCACATACACATCCCCCGGAGCTTCCAGCGGTACGCCGCCTGGTTCGCCCAATAGACCAGAGAATCCACGTCCTGGTAGTAGAGGATGGAAAAGCCGTCCGCGTCTCCAAGGAACAGCCGGGAGATCCAGATGTTGATGTCCTTTGGTATGACCTTCGCCGTGTAGTTCCCGCCGCAGGAAATCTCCAGAAGGTCGGAATGGAAGAAGTCATAGTCCAGGGAGATGTCCTCGCTCCGGGTGGAGGTTTCCTCCACATCGGCGGTCAGCGTGAACACCTGGAACTCCTCATCCCAGGTGCAGTTGGAACGGCTGATCCTTCCATAGCTTTTGAAGCTGCCGTCCGGCATCTCCACATCAAACCGCTCATACGGCTCGTAGGTCCAGGCGTCCCCCAGCCGCAGAAGTTCACAGACCGTGGTGTTGTCCGAGCGGTACCCGGCATAGCCCCCGGAAAAGCCGCTGGCCGCCGCCGTAAAGCGCAGGGTGTAGGAAGAACCGGAATACACCCGCACCTGGTTCCCACGGACGCGCATCTCCACCGTGTACATGGTAGGGTTGCCCCGCAGATCTGCCGCCGATGTCCTTGTAATCTCCTGGCTGTAGCTGCCAAGGAGCGTGGAACCATTGTACAGTTCCACCGCCTGGGTATCATAGTTCAGACAGCAGAACAGGCTGCCGCAGAATACGCCGGCCTTGCCGCTCCCGTTTGCCGGGAAGGCCAGCCTTGCCCGCAGATGCAGCTCCGAAAAGCCGTCATACTGCCACGCAAGCTCCCCATGCCCTTCAAGCTGGGAGTAGACACGCTCCATCGAATATTCATCCGACCGCCACACCTCGAAGGAGCCGGAGCGCACCGTCCAGTAGTCCGTCTCCAGCACACCGTAATCTTGGAAGTCCTCATACCAGATGAGCGCCGAATCCGGCTTCCTTCGGAGCATCTCCAGCGTCAGCTTAAAGCCCTTATCGGGTACAGCCATATTGCCGTCCACATCCTTAAAACTCCTGGGCGCAAGGGCGAAGGTGGCCTCCCCGGCGGTAGGTTCCTCGGAAAAGGCGGAGCAGACGCGGAAGCCGTAAAACTGGACGCCTTTGACGTCCAGAGAGATGGTGATGGTATGCGTCCCGACTGAGAGCGTTACACCGCTTGCGAGGGACGCCCAGAAGGTACTCCGCCAGTACGGCCACCACAGGCGGCTTTCCGTGAAGTGCTTTGTGCTGCCGTCCAGCGCCGCATAGATGCCGTTCTTATCCCAGAAGGGATAGCAGAGCCGCACCGCCACATCGTAAGTTCCCGCTGCGTTCACCGTAAAACTGTAGGTCACCGAGCCGTTATCGCCCAGGGTTGCGATGCCGTTTTCAATGGAGACAATGCCGGACGCGCTGGAGTAGCCGTCAGCGTCCCGGTCGATGAAAATAGTTCCGAACTCGGTTTTCTGCTCCTTGCCGTAGGCAGTCAGGTAGCGCCTGCGGTTGTATGTGTCCGCAAGCTGAGGGTACTCGCGGGAAACTGCGTCCGCTCCTTCCATGTAATCGTAGACATGGGGAAAGGCGTAAGGCACCTTGTCATAATCATCCCAATAGGCTACGATAGGGAGAAAGGGCTGGGGCGGCGCGTCACCTGTGAAGTTGTACGCTCCCGTCATCCAGTACCTCGCGGCGTAGTAGGTGTTGGAAACGCCCCGGTAGGTCTCGCCCAGGTTCTCCGGCGTGTCATAGATTTGCCAGTTCCAGCCGTAGGCCGGCATCCCCAGGAAAATCTTGTCCGGGTCCATGACCCGGGTGGCGTAATCGTAAATGCCCTCCAGCCAGCTTCTCGGAGAAACCGGCCCCGGCGCGGAGCCTGCCCAGGCCATGCCGTAGGACATGATGGACGCGGTATCGCAGTAAGCGTCCAAGTCGCCGTAAACGCACCAGTTCTCACCGCCCACCGAGCCGTTGACGCTGGTCATCCCTGGCAGGCAGATGTTCATGTGCTTCGTGGCATCGTAATTCTTTACCGTATTGTAGATGTTCTGGAACATGGCGGTGGACGCGGCATGGGTGGAGTAGCCGTCCCCTCGTTCCAGGTCAATGTCGATGCCGTCACACCAGGGATACTTCTCCATGATGCGGATGATCTCCGAAAGGAACATCTCCTGCGCCCCGTTTGTGTTGTCCCGCAGGGCGCGGAAGATGCTGTTCGCCCCGTCGTTTGCCACCGTCAGCAGCCACTTGATATGGGGCCATTTGTTGATGTAGGTGAGCATATCCGAAATCGCCACGCCGCTCTCGTAAATCTCCCCGGTGGCCCGCACCTTAAAGGAGAACAGCCCGATCTGGCTGATGCGGTCGCCGTAGTCCCGGAGGGCTTCGTACATCCGGGCATTGCCCATGAACGTCCATACCATGATCTGTTTGCCTTTCAGTGTGTCCATCAGATCGGCTCACCTCCATCCTGCATTTCCTGCATCTCAAACAGCACCCTCGCCGTTTTCCCTTCCGGGAGCGCCACCTTATGCTTGGAATCCCAGGCGGCGCTGTACTGGTAAAAGCCCTCTTTTTTCTCCGGGCTGCCGTTCTTCGTACACTGCCGTGTGCTGGCAAGCAGAGCAAGGTCCGCTTCGGCGGGGACGGCGTTGGGGAAGGATACCTTCTGGCCGCCCACGCCCTGGCAGAGGGAAACCGTCCCCGCTTCCAGGTCGGACTTGGGGTACAAATGCACATCCAGCCCAGCGGAAGTCTCCCCAAGGTTAAAGAGGATGACCGTTTCCTCGCCCCGCACCACACCGTTGAACCAGACAGGGGCCTTGACCTCGCCGTCCACACGCAGCTTTTTAAGGAATGGTTCGGTATGTGGCGTGTATCCCGTCAGCGCCGGGCCTTCCTGGAGCATCAGGTCCGTAAAATAGATCGTGCCGGAGCAGTCCGCAATGGTAGGCTTCACGGTAACGCTCACGACACGCATATCCTGTTTCCGGTTGATAACCTCCGCCAGCCGGATAAAAGCAATCTCAGCCATCCAGCGTCCACTTCATCTCGCAGGGATGGCCTACCCATCCCGTCACCACGGACCCCGCCTGCAGGAGGATGTCCGTGATATAAAGCGTCCCGGTGCAGTTCGTGATGCACACCCGCACCGTGATGGACTTGACCCTGGAGGAATAATTCTCCGGCGCGATCCGGGCGGAAGTTGAAGATAAATATGCCATGCCGTCCTCCTTCCATCAGTACAAATCAATGAACCGGCTTTCCGTACTGCCGTCCTCATACTCGATCACCACTTCAATGCCCACCTGGGAAGTGTCGCTTAACTTCTCCAGATTTTCCGAGCCGATCTGCGCCGACAGGGTGTAGCTGGAGCGGTTGGCGGGATAGACGGTCTGGGACAGGCTCTTGGTCATGCCGGCCACGCCCTCCGCTTTGAAAGACGCCGTGCCGGACGCGCCGTTTTCACTGTCCGCCTCAAAGCCGGAACTGACCCAGTAGGCAAGCCCGTCATCGGCACGGGAGTTCCGCAGCAGGTTGAAGGGGACCATCTCCCGGATGTCGTTATTGGATACCATGCTGGTGCCTTCCAGCGAGTCCGCCGCGTTGTCCCATTCACTGGCGGAACTGCCCAGGTTCTTCAGCGTGGTGGAAAGCTCCAGCACCGTGTTCCACGGCTCCTGCAGGTTGTATTCCCGGCGGACAATCCTGGTGGTGACCGAAAGCCCCAGTTCTTTATCCTCTACCCGGACATAATCTCCCAGTTCCCAGGCTTCATGCTCGTAGCCCGTCAGCACCGACAGATCCATTGCGTTTAACACATAGGAAATGGTGGGCTTTGCGTAATCCGCCAGACGCATCTCTGCGTACTCCTTCATCTGATAAGGATTCGTAAAGGAGGAACAGTCCAGGGTGGAGATGCGGATTTCACTGGTATAAGTAAAGTCCTCCACATAGGGCCTTCCGCCGTTGATGTCCGCGAAGGTCATCCCTTCCGCGCCCACGGCGTACAGCCTTGTCACAAGCTCCCTGGTATCCACCACCCGCTGGATGGATTTCATGTTTTTCTTGTAGGCAAAAAGGGCGCCGCTGTCCTTGCCGTTGACCGTCAAAAGATGCACCAGCCGGTTCGGGCAGTCAAAGACCAGGTCGCCGCCGTGCAGATTGGCCACATTCCGAAGGATGGATAAGGCGTTTTTCTCTGTGCTGGTCCAGGTGCGCTGTGTACGCACCGTCACTGTGCCGACGCTCCATTCCGTCCCCTCCAGGGCGTATGCCATCGCCGTTTCCGGGTACTCCGCTTCAAAGGTACGTTCCTCCTTGCGGACAGAGAAGGTCAGGTCATAGAACTCCGCTTCCGCGTACACCTCTGTGACGGCACTGCCGTCCGTGTCCCTGGTGTCGGTAACTGTCCGTACCTTATACACATCATCCACGATCTGGATCTTCTTCTCACTGTCGATATACCCCCGCTTGCCGTCCCGGTAGGGGATCTTAAAGGAAAGGGTGTCCTCGCCGTTGATCTCGCTGGTCACAATGATGTCATAGGCGTTTTCCAGCACCGCCTCCCATGCGCCGTTGCTGTCCAGCACTACCGGCCGGGCATAACCGATCTTCTCATAGGGCGCTTTCGGGATGTCATAGAGTCGGATATCGATGAGCTTCGGCGTCCGGGAAGTGTCTGTAGTAGTCAGCGTTACCCGGAAGCGGATATACGCCCGGTTGGGGGACGCCAGCCGCCCGTCAGCGGGGATTGCCGCCCAATCGCTCCATTCCTCCAGGTCATCGCTGGTGGAGGTCTCCACCAGGGAAACCGCCGTGGTGCCGGAGATGTACTCACTGGTCACAGACACACGCCCGGTGCCGGTGAGGTTGCAGTCCGCCGCCGCTGTGGTCAGTACACCCTCGGATGGGTAAACGCCGCTTGATGCCCGGAGTGTGACCGTCCCCGGCTCCGTGATGCCGTCCACATCCCCGGAGGTGTCGCCGCCGTTGGCCATAACTGAAGACCGGAAATAGTCCACCAGGTCATCGGCTGTGAGATTCGTATCGCAGTCCAGAAACCAGTCGTCCAGACCGCCGGCGTACCAGTAGGAGTCGGCGTGCATCCCCAGAATCAAATCCGCCGTGCAGGAGCGGTTCAGCTCCCCGGTAAAGGAAAGCACCTCCGATGCCCACACCGTGCCGCTGCCCCGGTCGCCCACCACATACTGCGCCGTTTTGTTGTCCGGCTCGATCAGGCAGGCAATGAAGTACCAGCCGCCGTTGACCAGGGAAAAGGGCGGGTCCACCGACTCGTCCAGGATCAAAGATCCGGTATCATTGTAGAGCATGATCCTCGGATTGCCCCGGATGAGGGACAGGTAGAAAATCGGCTGCCCCGGCCCGTACCGGGTATTGAAGATCGGGCAATAGGTGTTCCCCACGGAATAGGTGGTGGGGTTCATCCAGCCGCCGCAGACGATCCTTGCCCCAAGGCTTGCGAAAATGCTGCCATCATTGGTCACCTTCAGATAGTTCTGCTCGGAGGATGGGTTCACAATGTTCATGCGGAAGTAATTCCCCAGACGGTTTGCGGATAAGGACGCACTGGTGCCGCTCCAGTTGCTGATGGTTGCTGCCCGTCCCATGCCGGAGGAATCCAAAAGGCAGTCGTCCTCATCTGGGTCTGATTCATTGAACCGCCACAGGCCGCCCTTTGCCCATTCTTCCGGGAACTCCCCGGTAAAATCCGTCTGCTTGTTCAGTATCGTTTTCAGTGCCATAACCGCTCACCTCCATCGGCTCCTTGCCTGGATTTCCAGCCCCGTAAACGTGGCGTTTGCCGCCGTTACGGAAACCGTGTTGCTCCCCACCGCCAGCGTGGGGAAGTTCAGTTCCTCCAGATACGGCAGGGCGTTCCGCAGGATCATCCCGTCCGCGTCCTCCACATAGGCGGTCATCCGGTCGGTATCCACCACCAGCGTCTCGCCGGCCGCAAGGGTGGCGTTGACGATCTTCAACTCTTGCCCGTTGGTAGTAATGCTGATGGAATTGCCTGCCCCGGAAGTAACCACGCCCTCAATGCGGTAAATGGGGTTGGACTCCATGTTCCCGATGAGCCGCGTGACCGTGCTGTTTCCCGCTTCCGTGATGGAAAAGGTCTCATCCTCGATGGCATAGCCGAAGGGGTCCGGACAGAAGAATGTCAGGTCAAAGCTGCCGGAAGAACGCAGCAGCCGTTCGCACTCCACCGCCGCATTCAGTCTTGCCATGAAGTACCGGTCTGGCACATCATCCAGGACGAGCTGCTTTAAGCCGCCCACCGGGTCGAGCCACGCAGCGATATCGTCCAGCGTGGAAACCAGGGCGGAAAAGCTGTGCCGGGGGAAGATACTGCAAGAGACCACGATCTCCCGGTAGTCGAAATCCGCGCCGAAATCCGTCACGCCGTATTTACCGGGAACCGTTGTAGTAAAGTTCCGCAGACTCCCGCTGACCTGCCAGGAGGTCAGCCTTGCCTTTAAGCCCATGCTCTTGGATGTAATGTCGTTATACGAAAAGCCCACAGGCTGCACCTCCTTTTATGCTGTGCTGAACCGTCCCTGGGCGCGGGAGCCGGTCTGGATCAGGTTGTAAAGTTCCTGGGAAATCCTGCGGATGTCATCTTCGCTGCGGACGATCATCTGCTGGATGGTGATGAGGGTTCCGAAAGAGGTGCCGGCTGTTCCGCCCATGCCGCTGGCCACGGAACCCGCCATCCCGGCTGTGTCAAAGGCAAAGTTCGAGGGGACAGTGGACTGCATATCCGCCGCCAGGCCGTTCATCACGCCCAGGATGCCGTTGTTCAAATCCTCTGCGGCGCTGACCGCTTCACCGGCGCTGTCCTCAATACCGCCGGCAAGACCCCTGCCCAGCATCTCGCCCACCCAGGCCATTTCCTTCGAGGGCGAGTTGATGCCAAAGAAGCTGCAGATCCCGTCCCAGATGCCGGAAATCCAGCCGGAGACTTTGTCCCAGATCCATCCGGCAAGGCTCTGGATACCCTGCCACAGCCCCTGCACGATGTTCTTGCCGATGTTGACGATCTGCCCCATCGATGAGGTGAAGGCATTCACAATCCCCGCAATGATCTGCGGCACCGCCTTTACGATCTCCACGATGATGGTGGGCAGGTTCTGGATCAGCGACACGAATAGCTGCACGCCTGCCTGGATGATCTGCGGGATGCTGTTTAAGATGGCATTTACCAGCGAGGAAATAATCTGTGGGATCGCCCCCACAATGGTGGTAATGATGGTCGGCAGGTTCTGGATCAGGGAAATCAGCAGGTTCACACCCGCATCAATGATCTGGGGGATACTGCCGAGGATGGCGGTCACCAGCCCGTCAATGATCTGCGGGATTGCCGCCACAATGGCCGTGATGATCTCCGGCAGTGCGGAGACCAGCGAGGTCAATAGCTGTATCCCGGCATTGATGATCTGTGGGATCGCCCCCACGATAAACTCCACAATCGCCGTAATGATGGCGGGCAGAGCCGCGATCAGGACCGGGATGGCATTAAGCAGCCCTTGGGCCAGCCCCATGATAAGCTGCAGCGCCGCGTCCAGAATCATTGGCAGATTTTCGATCAGGGTCTGCACGATCTGGGTAACCACAAGGACAATCTGCGGAATCAGAGTGGGAACCGCCGCCGCGATGCCCTGGGCCAGCGTGACGATGATCTGCGTCGCGCCTTCCATCACAGCCGGAAGGCTCTGGATGATGCCGGAAAGCAGCGAGGTCAGCATCTGCATCCCGGTGTTTACAAACTGCGGCAGCATGGAAACCGCCGTATTCACCAGCCCCGTAATGGCCCCGGCAAAGGCTTCATCCGCCCCGTCCACGCCGTTGACCATGTCGGTAAAGGCGGAGATGACTTCCGAAATTGCTGGGAGGAACTCTGCCCGGAGGCTGTTCTTCACATTGGAGATGGTTTCCCCAAGCCCCGCCAGGGTCTCGTCAAGCTGCGCCTGTCCTTCTCTGGAAGCCACCAGCGCCTCATTGTTGCGGTAAAACGCGCCGCTCGCCTCATCATAGGCTCCGGAGAGGGTCTCCATGATCAGGCGGTTTCTCTCGCTTTCACTGGAACAGGCAGCCAGCTTCTCGTTGAAGGCATCCTCGCTGATGCCCACCCAGTTTAAGGCGTCCGCCAGGGAGCCGGTAACCTGTCCCACCTTGGCGGTCTCATTGGCGGACTCGATCATGCCCTCGATGGGAAGGGCGTCGCCAAAGGTACCGTAGACACCGGCCGCGATATTCGTCCACTTGGTAATGTCCTGCTCATTTTCCGCAAGCTGCGCCAGGAGCTGGGAGGCTTCCGTGGCCGTGTCCGTATCGCCCAGGATTTTATAGAACTCCGTGTAGGATTTTTGTGCCGCGTCCCCGCTGTATCCAGCCGCCTCAAAAGCGGTAGTCAGCTTGCCTTGGGCCACCCGGTATTCCTCCGTGGCTTCGTCCAGGTTCCAGATGGCGCTGCCAAGTTCCTGGATGCCGCTTAACGCCGCCTGGATGCCGGAGGAGATGAGATTGCCCATCGCCACCGTGGCGACCGAAAGGCCGGAGCCTAATTTATCTGCCCCGCTGGATGCGTCCTCCAGCGAATCGCCGAAATCCTCCGCCACATCCCCGGCATCCTTCATCCGCTCCCGGTTCTCCCGCAGTTCCCCGGAAAGCTGGGAAATACGCCCCTCCAGTTCCTTTGCCTCGCTGGAGCCTTTCCCGTACTCCAGAACCGCATTGGAATAGGCGCGTTTCATCCCGGCCAGTTCCTCTTCCTGACGGGAAATCTCCTGGGAGAGCCGCTCTGTGGCATCCGCCGCCTCCGTCTCCTGCCGGGAGAGGGACTCAATGGCCCGCTCATTAGCGGAAAGTTCCCGTTCCATGCCGTTTAAGGCGGCTTCGGCGTTGTTAAGCTGGATCTGCCAGTTCTGTGTCCGGCGGTCGTTCTCCCCAAAGGAATCGGAGGCGTTCTGGAGGGCGGCCCGCAGCGTTTCGATCTTCTGGCGCTGGGCGTCGATTTCCTTATTCAGAACGGTATTCCTTGCGGAAAGTGCCTGGATGGATTTATCGTTGGCATCGAACTGCGAGGAAACCAGCTTCATCTCGGAGCCAAGCACCTTAAAGGACTGGTTGATCTCCGACAAAGCCTTTTTAAATTCCTTTTCGCCCTCAATGCCGATTTTCAGGCCAAAATTATCCGCCACGGGCCGCACCTCCTTCCTTCGTCCTCATGGACTTCATATCCCTCGTTTTCGTGTAAACACGAAAACTCGCTCATTCCGTCATTCGTCCTCTCCCCACAAAGCCACTTGGCTTTGTGGGGTCCCCGTCATATTCCATAGGGAATGACATCATCTATCGTCAGTTCCCGTTTTGGCTTCGCAAGCCCCAAAAACTGCCTGTGGCATTCCCACAGATCCATGAGCAGGCCAAACGGCATGAGCCACACTTCCTCCATGCGCAGGGAGAGGTGGGCCATGCCGTAATACAAAAGCCGGGTAAACAATTCTTCATCGCTTACCCGGCCGCCGTGTTTTTTCCCTCCGGCTCACTTTCGATATTCCGTTTCGTCCCCCGGTACATGGCCTCCATGATGGCGTCTTTGTAGTCCGTCAGTTCCATCGGGGAGGTGAGAAGCTCCACCTCCTCGGCGGTCAGCTCCGGCTTTTTGTCCTCCGGGTGCTTCAGGTTGTGGACGAGGATCGGCTGGTTGCACAGAAGGGTAATCAGCCACACGATCTCGTCCAGAGCCATCTCAAAATTTTCCGCTTTCATCAGCTTCTCGCCCAGGTTCTCCAGCCCGCCGTAGCGTCCGGCGATGGCCTTGGTCGCCCTGGTGGTCAGGAGCATTTCGTATTCCTGCCCGCCGATATTGACAATTGCTGTTCTTTCATCCATATCTCAAAACCTCCTATTACCCTTCGCCGCCTGTGTCAGATGTCTGATCCGCATAGGACGGCTCATAGACCTCATCGTACCAGCCCGTGATAACCGTGGGAGACACACCGGAGTCATCCTCGGACACCTCCGCTTTCCAGGGGTGTTTGCCCTGGCCGTCCACCTTATTGCGGCGGGTCACCGTCCCCTCGATGGAAGGGGTGGAAAACTCGATGCTCTCGCCCTTGGTGGTCAGGTTGGTGGCCGGGATACCAAAAATCACGCGGTACAGCCAGAAATAGCGGTATTTGCCGTTTGCTTTCTTGGCCCGGAAGCCGATGGCAACCGGAGCGCCGCCGTCCTCCGATGCGGAGATCAGGACGCCGTTTTCATCAATCACCGCCCCGGTCAGGTCTTCCGCCACGCTTTTCCCAATATCGTCCACACCCAGCGTCAGCGTCCCGCTCTGGAACTCCTTCACGACCTCCGCCGCGCCATCGTCCGCGTACAGCGTAGCTTCCGCCAGTTCCACGGAAAGCTCGGCGGTCATGGCTTTTGCCAAAGCCACAGGGGCGGCATAGGTCTCATCGCCGTTTTCACCCTCGGTAATCTTCGAGTAGAAAAGTTTATCAAGGCCAATGGTAGCCATAGTTCATTCCTCCAATCCATACAGTTTTGCCACATCAATGGCATAGTGGTGGTAGCCGGTATCGTCCTCATGGCCGATGTACCGCCTGTCCGTAATCACAAAATCAGCGGCAAGGAGCGCCTTTGAAAGCTGTGCCTTCCGCTGCGTATAATTGCCCTTGGAGAACAGGGAGAGCCGCGCCTCCTGGGCTTCATACCCCGGCAGGTTATCTGCGTGAAGTTCATAGGTATCCGCCAAAGGCGTGACCACCACATATTCCTCCGGCGGCTCCCCGGAGAACACGCCCGTCTCCACAGGCAGTCCGCAGCCGGTGACCGCAGCCTTGATTTCCGAAAGCAGGCTCAAATCTTCTCCACCTCCTCGTCCAGCTTCGCCTTCATGGCGTTGATACAGGCATTCCGGGAAGAGGAACGGGCTGGTTTTAAGAAGGGTTTTGCGGGCTGGCCGCTTTTGCCGTATTCCAGGATGGTGGCGATCTTGGCGTTACTGTCGCCGTCCGACCTTGGCTCGGAAAAGCCTACCTTCACATTGAAGTCCCCGTTCTTATCCTGCAGGGCGGGAGATGTGCCAAGGGAGCGGAGAAGCTCCCCGGTGCTTCGGGACTCGTACTTCGTCCCGCTGCCGATAACCGCCTGCAGGTTGGAGCGCACCTTGTCCTCCACAACCTCCGCGCCCGCTTCCAGCACCTTCGGGAGAATCTCATCGGTTTTGTCCGCCAGCCGGGATACCTTCATCAGGAAATCCTCCGGCATCCTCCATGTCGCTTTAGCCATCGTCCTCACAACCTCCATATCGTTCGCTTCCGTGCAAGCACGAAAGCTCATTCATTCCGGTGTTCGTCCTCTCCCCAAAAAGCCATGCGGCTTTCCGGGGACCCCTAACGCACCTCCTGTACCAGTACTTCCAGATACATCCCCCTGCCTTTGACATCCTCCACCGAAGTAATCTCAAAGGTATGCCCGTCACAGAGGATACGCATATCGGTTGTGACCGTGACGCCTGGTATCACGCGGAATTGAAAAAGGTCGGTGGCGGTGGAAAAGGAAGCCATGTTGGCCCATTTCTCACTGCCATGCCGGCCTTCCCGGTAAGCGCGTACCTCTGCCACGGTCACATCCGTTTCCGTCTTGAATCCGTCCTTATCCTGTGTGAACTGTTTCTCTACGATTGAAATAAAGGTGTTCATCTTGCCAAAACTCATACTCACACCTTCCAATCCCGGTCAAGCCGCAAAAGGAGATTGACCGTGTTCCAGACCTGCTGCGCCGCATTGGTGTTGTCCGCAAAGAAGCCCCCGGTGGAGCCGTCCCTGGACTCATAGAAATGCGATGCCAGCATAATCACCGCCTGTTCGGTGGTGGCCGGCATCGCATTCTCCGTATAATAGCCCTCCTGGATGTGTTGGTAGCTCTCTGCGTAGGAAACAGCGGCGGTGATGTAGTTCTGCAAAAGCGCGTCATCCGCCGAATGCTCCAGAATCAGGTTTGCTTTGACTTTTTCCAGCAGAGTGTCCATCCCCGCCGCCTCCTTCCTTAACTGGATGCCATCAGGCCCGCTGCCTTCAGCTTGGCCAGCAGGCCATTGAAATCAGAAACCAGAGTGGAAACATCCTCCGCAACGCTGTCGGCCTGGTTTGCCGCCTGGGGAACCTCGGCGGCGGGCAAACCGGTAACAGAAGCCCCCTCCTTGATTTCGAGGGTGCCGCCAATCACCCACTTATCGCCGCCCTGTTCCATGTAGTTCTTTCCGTTGTAGCTCATCTGTCAGCCCTCCCTTACGATGCTTTCTGTACCAGCACCTTGACAGCCTCCGGCAGGATCATCTTGCCGTCCACGCGCTGGGAAGCGAGGAAGCCCACCTGGCCGTTTGCCGCATACAGTTCGTTCAGGCGCTTGAAGGAACGCCCCTGGCGGTCTGCGATCCAGTAGTAGCTGAAATCACCGAAGGCGATGGTCTTCGCACTGGCGGCGATGGCGGGCATATAGGCCGAAGTGCGAACCGGACGGCCCAGGATGGTATCCGGCGTTCCGGCAGTCAGGGAAGGCTGCCACAGGTACTGGCCGCTGCCATCCTTCAGCTTGCGGATGGCCTTGATGGTGGAATCGTTCAGCACCCACACAGCATTGCGGCGGTAAGGCGATTTCAGGGAGTAGAACAGGTCGATTAGCTCATCAGCGGTAATCGCAGTGGCAGACGCAGCAGTGATGCCAGTCTCCGCGCCGCCGCTGGCAGCCAGGATGCCCAGGGGCTTGCCGGAGCCATCCCCGGTAAAGAAGGCTTCCTCCTCCTTGGCGCCGATACGGCGGGCAAACTCACGGGAGATGTAGCTTTCCAGGTCAAAGACACTGTCGTTTAACAGTTCCTCGGAAACTTTAATCATCGTCCCCAGCTTGTACGCCCCGATGGACACCTGGCCGAAGGAATCATCGCTCTCCGTGTAGGCACCTTCCTCATCGATCCAGGATGCGGTACCCTTGGTCGCCACTACCGGGATCTTCCGGTCGCCGCTGGATGTCTGGATCACCCTGGCAAGCTGGCGGAATACATTTTCCTCTTCCAGTGCTTCCACCAGGGTACGCTCGTACTCATCCGGCACCAGATAGCCGCCCTCGGAATCCGTACCAATCTGCAGCGCATTCACCACAGAGGTCATCGGAGCCTTGGAACGCATCATGTTCCAGAAGTTCTGGCGGTACTCATCGGTGGCGCGCCCGGTCTTTGCATCCTCCTTGCCGCTCATGGGCTTACCCGTCAGGGGCTTGTTCACAGGGCGGTTCAGTTCTGCCTCCAGCGCCTCCTGGCGTTCCAGGCGGGCGATCTCCTTGCCCAGGTCGGTGATTTCCTGCTCCATGCGGGTATAGGCGGCGTCATCCTCGGCGGACAGGACGCCTTTGTCGTTTCTGTGGGAATCCAGAAAGGCTTTCGTGGCTTCCCAGGCTTTGGCGCGCTTCTCGCGCAGTTCAAGAATCGTCATAGTGGTATCCTCCTTAATGTTTCAAAAGATTGAGCCGCTCGTAGAGACTGTCTACGGAACGGCCCTTGGGTTTGGAATCTTCGGTTTTCTTAGGGTTGGTTTTACACTTTGCCGCGATCTTATCCATCAGGGAATTGACCACAGCGGCTTTGGAATACAGCATGGAAACCGCAGGCGGCTCCATGTCCTCCGGGATCTCCGCCCGTGCCAGGACATCATCGGCAAAGCCAAGCTCCACCGCCTTGTTCGCGTCCATCCAGGTTTCCGCGTCCATCAGGTGGGACAGCTTGGCGCGGGACAGCCCGGTCTTAATCTCATAGGCGTTAATGATGGAATCCTTCACACTGCCAAGCATCTCGATGGCTTTCTGCATCTCTGCGGTGTCACCCATGGCCACCGTCATGGGATTGTGGATCATCATCATGGACACCGGACTGACCAGTACTTTTGTACCAGCCATAGCAATGACCGAGGCTGCGCTGGCTGCGACGCCATCGATCTTCACGGTCACGTTGTGCGGATAATCCATCAGCATGTTATAGATCTGGGCAGCCGCCACACAGTCCCCGCCTGGGCTGTTGATCCAGACCGTGATGTCGCCGGAGCCTGCCATCAGTTCTTCTTTGAAAAGCTGGGGCGTGATATCATCGTCAAACCAGCTTTCCTCGGCGATGGTGCCGTTGAGGAACAGCGTCCGTTCCGCCGGAGCTGTCTCCGTCGCCGCCTGGTTCTTCCACTTCCAGAACTTCTTCATCGGGTTTTTCCTCCTTTCCCGTTTGTGTATCTGCAAAAGCCCCGGCGTTTCCAAGCGGGAGCATATTGCCATTGATCAGGTACAGGTCTCCGCCTTCCTCGGCTGGGATGCGGTCCATGTTCTCCAGTTCCCGGATGTCATTGGCACTCATCCAGCCGTTCTGCCTTGCGGTAGCGTAGCCGGACATCCTGCTGGCATAATCGCCCCGGAGCAGCCCTTCCACGTTGAACTTGGCAAAATACCGTTTCTTTTCCTCCGGGGAAAAGAGCGTCCTCTGGATGGACTGCTCCCAGCGCACCAGCCAGGGTTCCAGCGTGTATTTCACGAACTCCAGTGACTGCTGCTCAATGTTGGAAAAGCTCGACTTCTCCAGGTCGCCCACCATGTGGGGCGGCACCCGGAAAATCCGGGCGATCTCATTGATCTGGAACTTCCTCGTTTCCAGAAACTGCGCCTGTTCCGGGGAGATGCCGATGGGCGTGTACTTCATGCCCTCTTCCAGCACGGCAATCTTATTGCTGTTGCCGCTGCCGCCGAAGGTGGACTGCCAGCTTTCCCGGACACGCTGCGGGTCTTTGATGGTACCCGGATGCTCCAGGACGCCGCCAGGAGCTGCGCCGTTGGCAAAGAACTTTGCCCCGTATTCCTCACAGGCAATCGCCATGCCGATGGCGTTCTTTGCCATAGCGATGGGGGAATAGCCCACCAGCCCGTCAAAGCCAAGCCCTGGGATGTGCAGCACATCGAAGGGGCGCAGGTTTACGGTCACGCCCTTCATGGTCGGCGCGTCATCCATGCTGACGGTGTATTCGTAATAAAGCTGTCCCTTGCTGTCACGATCCACCGTCATCCGGTCCGGCATTAGCGGATAGAGGGCAATAACCTCGCCCTTGCCGTTCCGGATAATCTGGGCATAGGCGTTGCCCCACAGCAAAAGGTGGGTCATGAGCGTTTCCCGGAACACGAAGGAACTCATCTCCGGGTTTGGCTCGTCATGCAAAAGCAGATACAGCGGATGGTCAAGTGCTTTTTCCTTGCCGCCGTCCTCCTTATAGCGGTAAAGGTGCAGCGGCAGACCTGCCACTGCTTCCGCCAGGATGCGGACGCAGGAGTACACCGCCGTCATCTGCATGGCAGACCGTTCATTTACCCGTTTGCCCGCAGTACTTCCTCCAAAGAAAAAGCTGTAGGCACTGCCTGCAGTACGGTTCTGGGGCTTATCCCTGGAACGGAAAAGCCCGGAAAAGATACCCATATCGAATCACCGTCCTTTCAGATAAACAAAAGGCCCCGGCTGTCATAAACCGAAGCGCCTGTATCGTTGCCACAGCGGATCGCACGGTCAAGCCCCATGATGGTGGCAATCGCGCCGTCAATCTTCTCTGTGGATTTTTCCTTGTCCGCTTTGATGTTGCCGGCCGGGTCGGTGCGGATGAAGATGTTGTCCATCATCCACCGCAGCACCGGGTGTCCGCCGTGGGCGATTTTCTCCTCCAGCACCAGCTTCATCAGTTCCTTGGTCGGCGGGGACATATCCTTAAAGCCCTGCCCGAAGGGGACTACCGTAAAGCCCATGCCCTCCAGGTTCTGCACCATCTGCACAGCGCCCCAGCGGTCAAATGCGATCTCCCGGATATTGAACCGCTCGCCCAACTGTTCGATGAATTTCTCGATGTAGCCGTAATGGACAACATTTCCCTCGGTGGTCATCAGCGTCCCCTGGCGTTCCCACAGATCATAGGGAACATGGTCGCGCCGGACACGCAGGTCAAGGGTTTCTTCCGGTATCCAGAAGTATGGAAGGATCACATATTTGTCATCTTCATCCTCCGGCGGGAACACCAGCACAAAAGCCGTGATGTCTGTGGTGGATGAAAGATCCAGCCCGCCGTAGCAGATGCGCCCCTCCAGATCATCCTCGGAAACTGGGAATGCACAGGCGTCCCACTTGTCCATCGGCATCCAGCGGACAGACTGCTTTACCCACTGGTTCAGCCGTAGCTGCCGGAAAGCGTTCTCCTCGCCGGGATTCTGCTGGGCGGATTCACAGGCGGCTTTGACCTTATCAATACCCACCGTAATACCGAGGGAGGGGTTTGCCTTCTTCCAGACCTTGGGGTCCGTCCAGTCCTCATCCTCGGCAGCGCCGTAAATGACAGAATAGAAAGTAGGATCGACCTTCCTGCCTTCCGCGATATCAATGGCTTTCTGGTGTACCTCGTAGCAGATGGAGTTGGTGTCGTTGCCTGCTGTGGTGATCAGGAAATATAGCGGCTGCATCCGAGCATCGCCGGAGCCTTGGAGCATGACGTCAAAGAGTTTCCGGTTGGGCTGGGTGTGCAGCTCGTCAAAGATCACGCCGTGGGTATTAAAGCCATGCTTATTCGCCACGTCCGCCGACAGCACCTGGTAGGAACTGTTTGTGGGAAGGTATGTGATCTTCTTCTGGGATTCCAGGATCTTTACCCTCTTGGAAAGCGCCGGACAGAACCGCACCATATCCACCGCCACATCAAACACGATCTTCGCCTGGTTACGGTCGGCGGCACAGCCATACACCTCGGCCCGTTCCTCGCCGTCCCCGCACAAAAGTAGGAGCGCCACAGCGGCGGCAAGCTCGGACTTACCCTGTTTCTTGGGGATCTCGATGTACGCCGTATTGAACTGCCGGTAGCCGTTGGGCTTCAACACACCGAACAGGTCACGGATGATCTGCTCCTGCCAGTCGATCAGTTCAAAGGGCTTTCCCGCCCAGGTGCCTTTGGTGTGGCAGAGGGACTCGATGAACATCACCGCATAGTCGGCGGCGTCCTTATCGTAGTGCGAGGTCTTCGCCATAAATCTGGTGGGCTTGTATTTTTTCAGTTTTCGCATGGACACCACCTCCAAAATGGCATAAAAATAAGCCGCATCACTGCGACTTCCCAAATGGTTTTATATGAGAGAAAGAGCCATGCGGCTCGATCTCAGGCTATTGTATTTGTTGTTTACTGCTGCATCGCCCAGGCGATGGCGTGGCCGTCATCCTCGAACTCAACCCCGCTGGCTGCTCTCAGCCCGATCATCCCTTCGCAGGTGTGGTCATCGGTCAGGAACTCGTATGCCGCGCCGAAGTAGCAGGGCCGGTTCTGTCCGTTGTAATAATGTCCCGCCATCACTATCTTGTCCCCGAAGGTTAAAATCTTGCTCCACCGGCATTCCAAATCTTCCGGGGTGGTGGGGTTCGGCAGTCTGTATTTTTTCGTTGCTTCATTGATCGTCATGGTTTGTATCCTCCGTTTTCTTTGTTTTCCCTTTCGGTGTGTACATATTCGCTCTAAAAGCACATATTATCAAGTCAATTCCGAGCCATAATCTGCACAAAGATCAGAGGAACAAATTGTGTATCTTACCCCTGCGTGTGGCGGTGGATCGTCTCGATGATCTGCTCCTGCTCGGCACTGTCCACACCGATGGACTGGAGCGCCTGCCTGGTACCGCAGTCCGGGCAGATGAGCGTTTCGTTGTCCTCCCGCGAAAGCGCCGGAGCGCCGTGGTAGACCCTGCCGCAAAGCGGGCAGACCGCCATTCTCGTGATATTATTCTTCATAGCCGCATACCTCCAAACATTTATTGTAAGCATCAATCAGAATATTCTTGTTAAAATGGAAGGTGGTGTACCCTTCCAGACACGTCCTCATATAAAAGTTGGTAGGGATGCCGATAGGGCGCTCCTCATGCATGATGTAGGCAAAGGCCGTCACCGTCCTGCGTTTCCCCGTGCGGATGCCTTTGTACTGGAGCTTAATGTCCCGCTTATAATAGAAATGGGGAAATCCCTCGTAGCGGTCGAGGGCGGCCTCGTCCAAAGCCGTCACCTCCCAAATCACCACGGGGATTGTGCCATCTTCGCATTCCTCTATGGTCAGATAGGAGCCGGTCTTGCTCCCCTTAAAAAGCAGTTCCCAGCCCTTGAGGTTTGCCGTGCCGAGGATCGTGGCGTGCGGGCAGCGCATCCGCATCTGCCCGACATTCAGGTTGCTGCCGTAAGCGATGTAGTATCTTTTTTCTTTCATGGTATCCATCCTTTCCTGGAGGACTTAGGTTACTTGTCCTTCTACCACCCTAAGACCGCCGAAGCGGTCAGGGGCAGGGCATTTAACCTAAGTCCTTCAAGCGGCTGCTCTGCCGTGCCGGAAGGCTGTGTCCCCGGTCAGGTTACGGGTCAGGAAATCTCTGGCCGTTGCGAACTCATCGCCGATGAAGCCCAGGCGGAGGAGCCAGGTGCGCATGGCGTATTTGGGGTTCTCGTTCTGCTGGGGCTTGGGGCTTGCCGTCCGTACATCCTTTGCCATCTGGCTCAAGGCCAGGCAAAGCTGGATGTAGCTCTTTAGCTGCCCTGCGTGGATGCCGCCCCTGCGCTCTGCGGTCGGCTCATCGAATTGGAAGAGACGGAATTCGACCGTCCCTTTGGTAAAGGTAGCATGGAGGTTCAGCATATGGTAGCGGCTGTCGTTGTAGTGGTGACTCCTGCCGTAGCTTGCGCCGTTGCTGGTGTACCAGATATCCGCAAGGTGCGCCATCGAGCGGGGTTTCCTGCGGTTGACCTGCTCCAAAAACCGTGGGTCTACCGTGCGGCAATAGCGGCTCATGCGGCCCCGGTCGAGTTTCAGCGCCTCAGCGATCAGGCTTTCGTGGCTTGCCATGATGTTGGCAAGGTTCCGAAGGCTCTGCGGCGTGTGCCCCTGCGCCCCGATGTGGATGTGAACTCCGCATCCTCTGGAGGCATCGCTCTTGGCGCCTGCGTGTCTGAGCTGCCTGCAAAGCTCCTGCAGGGTTTCGATGTCGCCGTAGGTCAGGATTGGGGTGACCAGTTCGCATTTCTGCTCGTCCGGCCCCGCGATGGAAACGTCCTTCTGGAATTTCCACTCGCGCCCATCCGCATCCCAAGCCGACCAGGTGCTGTACCCGTTGCGGCCGGCAGTGTTCTCATATCTGCCTGTGCCGAAGTAGGCGGCGGCAACCTTCGCTGCCTTCTGGCGGGTAATGCTGTTCATCTCGACCTCGACCCCGATGGTCTGGTTCTTCATCTCTGCAATCTGCCTTGCTGTTTTCTCGTTCATTCTGAAATCCTCCGTTTTTCTGCCTCGCGGCTGTGTGCTTTCCCTTTCGGTGTACACATATTCGCTCTAAAAGAGGATAATAGCAAGTTCATTCCGCGTAATATATTACACAAAGATGACCGCAGGATATTGTGTAGTTTATGGCTGTTTGCCGCCATCCGATATTGGCTTGAGAAGGCCGTTTTCCTCCTCATCAAGGATAGCAAGAGCCAGGCGGAATCCCGTCCGCAACCCGTCGATGAAGTACTCCTCGGCGGTCATGCCCGCAATGGCGGCTTGCAGGCAAATCATCCTATCGAGGACTGTGGCCGCCTCCTGATCCAGCATGGATCGGAGTTTTTCTTCTTCATCGGCCAGACCGGCAGCAGCTTTCCCATACTCCGAATTGCGGTCAAACTGCTTTTCATTCGGATTGATGTTTCCATAGAAGAAGTCCTTCAGAATGTTATTCGGCACGGCGGTCACCCACCTTTCTCACAATATCCTCCCTATAGACCACGTTCAGGCCGCTGCCATTGTCCCAACGCATGAGGAGGGAGCCGGTGTCATCCACACCTTTGACGGTGCCTTTCGTGCCGACAGGCGGAGCCTGCGCATCATCCATCTGCACCAACTCCACACGGGTGCCGGCGGGGTATTCACGGCGGATGCGCTCCACGATTTCTCTACTCGGAAACTTCATGGCCCACACCCCCGTTCTTGAAAGCGGATGAACCGGTCAGGTTCTTCAGCAGAATTTTGCGTTCCCTTTTGTACTCGCTGCCGATGAAGCCCAGGCGCAGGAGAAAACACCGGAAGGCGTATTTCTCATTGTCCACCGGCTTCTCGGTCGCTGTCACCCGCTTGGCATTCCTGCTCATCTCGCAAAGTGCGGAGATGAAGTGGGTGTAGGCGGCTGCGGAATCCGCATCTACCTGGGAGAACCATGGGAACGCCACCCGGTCGTCCAGCACCTCGATGCGAAGGTCGGTGATGCCCAGGGCCTTCCGGATCAGGTTCCCTTTGGCGTCCAGCAGCTTAGTAAGGTTGCCCACCGCCACCTTGTCGAGCGGGATTTCCACCGTAAGCCCCACGTTTTCCTCCTGTGGCGCCCTGTCTGCGACTTCTGCCGCTTCCTTGGTTTCCTCCCCGGAGGGCTGCTCACCGCCGTCCTGCGGCTCACACTCAAAGCCAGCGGCAGCGATGGCTTCCAGAACCTCCTCGACCGTCTCACTGTCGGCACGGTCGTCAAAGAGGAGTGTCCCATCCTTGGTGACCGTGAAATAATCAATCTCATAATTGCAGGTTGGCATGAACTTGTATTCCGCCCTGGCGCCCGTGGCATCGGCGATGACCTTTACCAGTTCCTTGCGCTTGACGCCCGTCACATTGTATCTGATTTCCATGTGCGAAAACCTCCTTTGTTTTTGGTAGGTACATATATCACTCTGAACCCCTGAAATAGCAAGCGGTTTTCGCACATTTCTCTGTAGAATAGAAACCAGTTTATCCTTCCGAAAACTGTGCATAGTACACAATGCCGGAAAGCACAAAATAGACATTGGGGAGCGCCACGCCGTTGCCCCACATTTTGTATTCGGCGCTGTCGGAGTGGGGATTCTTCAGCCACTTGACGATCTGGTTCCGGCTCTTAGGCTTGGAGGACGTTCCCATGACGGAGCGGTGTATCTCAAACACCTCTGTCCAGAACTCGATTTCCTCCTCGGTCTGCTCGTCTGTTCCAAGCCCGGCACACCACCAGTCAGGGAACCCCTGCAGCCTGGCGCACTCGGTGGGCGTCAGTCTGCGGACAATGTATTCAGGCTCGGTCTCGTTCACCACAGGCGGGTCTTTATAATCCCTTGCCATCAAGGTCGGGGACTGCTCCTCCAATGCCTGGGTATAAGTGCCGGTGGTCATGCAGTAAGCCACCGCATGGCGGTCGGCGGCATCCAGCGTAAAGGACACACCCTCATTCACGCCACTGCCCTGGGGGCCGTTCTTATCCGCCCGGCCAATCATGGAACCCTGTAAGGCCACCACAGCCATGCCGCCCTGGTTGCAGGTAGGATTTCCGCCGTTCGCATCCAGGCATCTGGAAGTTTCCGCTTCGTAGAAGCCGCTCTTGGGATTATCGGATTTCATGGCGTTGCTGTCCTTGGAGCAGATGCCATAGACCTTCGGCACGAACAGCGCCTGGTCATTGTTGCAGCCCAGCGTGGCGGATTTATTATCCTGGATCAGCGCGCCTTTGCCGCCGCCCTCACAGCCGGAGCGGATCTTCAGCGTCTTAGGCGTCTCCACTACAAAGGGCTGGTTGTTCCCGCCCATGCCGTAGGTGGCGTTGACCGTGGGAGCCGTCTCCAGCGGACCGGTGTATCTGGTGTCCTGGCTATGGTTCTCATAGACCGCCGCCGGCACCGTACCGGCCCGGAGGGTGGGCGAGGTTTCCTCCTCATACCCGATGCCCCTGGCCTGTGCGGAATGCTCGGTGCAGAATCCGGCAGCTCCCATCACGCAGGGAGGGTGTCCGTGGTTTTCCGCCCGGAGCGTTGCCGCGACATCCTCCGTCACATCCATGCGGCTGCCGCCCTGGTCGTTTAAGCAGACGCAGCCTGACGCTCCAGAGCCTTCCTCAAAAGTTCCGGCAGTTCCTTGCCACGGACGGAAGCCCTGCGGAGTATACCCAGACACGCCTTCGGACTCAAATAGTATTTTTCCGGCGCTCCCGCCTGCAAAATCTGCGACAAGGTAGATACGTTTTCTGCGTTGGGGGACTCCCCAGTACTGCGCATCAAATACCCGCCATGCGAGACTGAAATCGTCTGCCACGATCTCCCCAGCGGCTGGCCACCTCGCAGGTCGAGCAGGATCAATCTCGTATCCTTTGACCGAGCAGATTTCTTCGAGGACGGACTGGAAGTCCGCGCCCTTGTTGGAACTGAACGCGCCGGGGACGTTTTCCCAGACGATATACCTTGGATATTTTCCATCGGTCGCACACCTCATTTCTTTTACGATTCGGACGGCTTCGTAGAACAGGCTGGAGCGGGAGCCATCCAGACCCTCCCGCCGGCCGGCGATGCTCATGTCCTGGCAAGGGCTGCCGAAGGTGATGACATCCACCGGCTCAACCTTCCCACCATCCATCTTTGCGACATCGCCGTAATGCTTCATAAACGGAAGCCGCTTTGTGGTCACCCGGATGGGAAACGGCTCGATCTCCGAAGCCCACACAGGGGTAATACCGGAGATCAAGCCGCCTAAAGGGAAACCGCCGGAGCCGTCAAACAGGCTGCCGAGGGTCAATTTATTCTGTTCCATCCGTGACCTCCTCATAGCTGTATGTCTTACCGTCTCGTAGGACGCTCACGCCGTCCGCAGAGCCGACCTGTTCGATGTAGCGGTTTACGATGACGTCGCAGAACTTTTCATCCAGCTCGATGGTGCGGCAGATGCGGTCGGTCTGCTCACAGGCAATGAGGGTAGAACCGGAACCGCCGAAAGGGTCAAGCACCACCGAGTTTGCCATACAGGAGTTGCCGATAGGGTAAGCCAGCAGCGGGATCGGCTTCATGGTTGGATGGTCGCCGTTCTTCTTGGGCTTGTCGAACTCCCAGATAGTGGTTTCCTTCCTGCCCGTGTACCACTGATGCTTGCCGTTTTTCTTCCAGCCGTACAGCACCGGCTCGTGCTGCCACTGGTAGGGGGAGCGGCCAAGTACCAGGGACTGCTTCTTCCAGATACAGCAGCCGGATAAATAAAAGCCCGCATCGGCAAACGCCCTGCGGAAGTTTAAGCCCTCGGTGTCGGCGTGGAACACATAGATGGATGCGTCCGCCGCCATAACCGACTCCATATTTTTGAATGCGGCAAGCAGAAACTCGTAGAATTTCTCACCTGCCATGTTGTCGTTCTTGATCTTGCCTGCCGAGCCTTCATAGTTGACGTTGTATGGCGGGTCAGTGATCACCAGGTTTGCCTTAGTTCCAACCATGAGGATGTCATAGACCTCCGGCTTGGTGGAGTCCCCGCATACCAGACGGTGTCTGCCGAGCGTCCATACATCGCCAAGCCAGGAGAAGGTCGGCTTTTGCAGCTCCGCATCCACATCGAAGTCATCTTCTTTGGCTTCAGTGCAGTCATCGAACAGAGCCGCCAGTTCCTTTTCATCAAAGCCTGTCAGCAGAGGATCAAAGTCCATGCCCTGCAAAGACTCGATTTCCACCCGCAGAAGCTCCTCATCCCATCCAGCGTCCATCGCCATGCGGTTGTCCGCAATGATGTAGGCTTTCTTCTGCGCCTCGGTGAGGTGGTCGGCAAACACACAGGGAACCTCAGCGATGCCTTCCTCCTTCGCCGCCAGGATTCTGCCGTGGCCTGCGATCACGCCATAGTCACGGTCGATGATGACGGGATTGATAAAGCCAAACTCCCGGAGGGACGAGCGGAGTTTCGTGATCTGCTCCGGAGAATGAGTGCGGGCGTTGTTCACATAGGGTACCAGCTTAGCAATCGGAACAAGCTGCATTTCCGTTGTTGTCTTCATCGCACCAGCCCCCATTCCGCAAATTTCTCAAAACCGCCAAGAGACTGGATGTATTTCCGAGCGGTCTCCACGATCTCAGCGTAGGGAACACCATCCACTGTATCGTCCCCGATGGCGCAGCACAGTTCCACGGGCTTTCCGGTTTCCTGAGCCTTCAGCCATGCGTGGATATTGACAGACACATCTGCCTTGGACAGATCTTTTCCATGCAGACCGCCGCCTGTGACGGAATCAGCCATATCGCTGCCCAGCTTGCGGTTAGTGGCGCCGGAGTCTACATCCGTGCCGCCCGTCCAGTCGCCCAGGGGATTGACCTCGGCACCCGGATACCGTTTCCGCAGCTCTGCGGCAGGGGCATTGCTCTGGCAGAGGATCAGCCGGGCCTCATCAATAATGTACTTCCCATCCGAGGGGTAGGTGTGATACACACTTTTGGCAATCTCACAGAGGGCTTTCTGCTCCTCCGTGACCGGCACCCCTTTGAAGATGCCGTTGTCGCCGCAGCGGATTCCTTCTGCCTGGTTCCCGGCAAGGCGTCCGTCCTGCGGCACTTCCACATAATCCGTGTGCAGGTTTCCGCCGATACGCTTCACAATGGCGTCCACCTCGCCCAGCGAAATGTGTACGGAACTCTCCGCGATGATGTGGCAGACACCGTGGCCGATGAGAACCTCCACAGCAATCCTGGGATTTTCTTCTTTTCTGTACGCCGTATCCACCAGAGCGCCGGCGATACGGTCCGCCACCTTATCCGGGTGGCACGGATTTACTTTCTCAAACATGGCTTCACCCCTTCCTTGCACGGAGCAATCGCTCCATCAGATCGTCCTGGGGAGAAACCTCCCCGTAATCGGTGCTGCAGTTTTCCTTCACGATCTGGAAGATCTCGTTCCAGAGCCGCACCGCCTGGTTCATGTAGTTAATGCCGATGTTGATGAACGGGGACGGGATCGGCTTCTGGGTGGTCGGGTGCTTGGAGAGGAAGCCCATACGGTTGGTCATCTCCTCGCACTGAATCCAGCGGGCGCTACACATGGCGTACCGCTCCAATAGCTGGGGCGACACCTTCGCCGCACAGCCCACCTTTTTCAGCCACTCCCAGGTTTCCGTGTATATCTCCTCCGCCTGGAGCGTACTCCCGTCACGCTGCTCGGCAGATAAGAATTCATGAGGCTTTGGCATATCGACACCCTCGACTTCGGGAATATCCAGCACTTCCAGCCTGCGCCCGCCCGGATTGCCGTTCTCGGCTTTCTCCCTGACAGCGGATTTCTTCCTTCCCGCACCGGGTCTCGCACCGCCGCGCCCTCCTGTGTTATTGGATTTTGTCGGCATTTTCTCACCCCTTTTCTCGAAAAATAAAGCAGCCGCAGACGGCCGCCCTTAATTACCCTTTTGATTTCGCCTTTTTCGCGCACGAAGCCCCAGGCCGCTGTCCGCTCATGAAGGTCCCGGAGATTTTGACCGCCCCACGGTCACCGGTCGCCAAGCTCGTGATGCAGCTTTGTGTGGCAGGACTGACAGAGGGACATCAGATTGTCATTCCGATGCGTTCCGCCTTGTGATAGAGGAACAATGTGGTGGACTTCCTCCACAGGAGTCAGCCGTCCTTCCTTCAAACACATCTCACACAAAGGATGGGCTGCAGCATAGCGGTCGCGGATTCGTTTCCAAGCCCTGCCGTACTTCTTGTTGTTGTCAGCAGGGCGACCGTACTTGTTGTACCGTTTCCGGGCAATCGCTTCATGCTCCTCACAGTACTGCCCGTCCGTGAGGTTTGGACAGCCGGGGTAGGAGCATGGGCGTTTTGGTTTCTTTGGCACGCTGCACCTCGCTTTCCGGGCAAAAGGAAAGCCCTGCAGGGTTGCTCCCGCAAGGCTCGTTCCTTGTCCTGTTTTTCTGATTCTAACTATATCACAGGGACAAGGTGTATTGCAGTGGCTTTTAGTGGCTTATTTCAGAAACGGCGTCCAACGCCCTGTGATGGAGACGGTACAGCCACCGAAGTTCATATCCCATGTCCACGGCGATCTGCTCCCAGGACTTGAAACACAGATACCGCAGCTCCAGAAGGGTCTGGTACTCCGTGTTCTGGACAGCCTTGATTTTATGGACGATGTCTTTTTTCGTCTGCACCAGTTTGCAGATGTCCCCATTGATCTCTGCTTCCAGCTCAATGATGGAAAGGATGGCGTCCTCCATACGGTGGAGGTTCCTCGTCTCACTTCCGGGCATATCCGAATAAGTCGCGGTCGCCCGTGTGGCGAGGTCATTCAGTGACGCCACCTGCTCCATCTTGCTCTGTATCCGCTGGTCAATGCGGAACACCCGGGAAAGGTACTCCTTCATTTCCGTCTGCTGCTTGTTCATAGGCACTACCTCCGAAAAAGAAATGGTTTCCCTCGGATTTGCCTTGATTGACTCTCATTTTCTTAGGTTTGCCCGGACCGCATCGATCAGCGCCGACTGCGTCCTGTCCTTATACTGCAGGGCTTTCATAATGCGCTCATCAATAGTGCCGTCCGTGATGATGTGCTGTACGACTACGGTCTTGGATGCCTGACCCTGACGGTAAAGCCGTGCCACCGTCTGCTGGTACAGTTCCAAGCTCCAGGTGATGCCAAACCAGCAGAGGGTGGAGCCGCCGCTCTGGAGGTTTAGCCCGTGGCCGGCAGAAGCGGGATGGATCAGCGCCACGGGAATCTCGCCCCGGTTCCACTTTGCGATGCTGGCGTCAGATTCCAGCCTGGCAAAGCCGATCTTCCGCAGCCGCAGCCGCTCCTCGATGCGGTCAAGGTCGTGCTGGTACCAGTAGGCCACCAGCAGGGGCTTTCCGTTCATGCTCTCGATGATGTCTTCTAAGGCGTCCAGCTTCTGGTCGTGGATATGTTCCACATCCCCGTTATCCGTATAGACCGCCCCGTTTGCCATCTGGGAGAGTTTGCCGGACAGCACTCCGGCATTTGCCGCCGTCACCTCGCCCTTGTCAAGCTGCGCTGCCAAATCCTCGCACATCTCATCATAAATGGCCTGTTCCGGCTCCTCCATATACACCCGGTACTCGCTGTTTACAAGTTCCGGCATTTTGAGGTGGTCGGCGGCTTTCATGGAAATGGTGATATCGGAGATCTTGTCATAGATCCGCTTCTCCGCTCCCGGCAGAGGCTTATAGGAATACACCACCTGACCGTTCATCCGATCCGGCCGGAAATAGTCCTGGCGGTACTTGGTGATAAACCTCCCCAGTCGCTGCCCCATATCCAGCACCTTGAACTCGGCGAACAGGTCCATCAGCCCGTTCCCGGACGGGGTACCCGTAAGGCCGATGACTCGCTTTGCCCTGGGACGCACCTTCATCAGCGATTTGAACCGCTTGCTGTTCCAGTTTTTGAAGGACGAAAGCTCGTCCACCACGATGGCGTCAAACTCAAAGGGGACATTCTCCACCATCCACTGGACGTTCTCCCTATTGATGATATAGATGTCCGCATCCCTGTGGAATGCCTCCAGCCGTTCTTTTTCCGTGCCGACCGCCACGGAATAGCGGATGTCTTTCAGATGGTCCCACTTTTCAATCTCCTGGGGCCATGTATTTCTCGCCACCCGGAGAGGTGCAATCACCAGGACGCGGGTGATCTCAAAGTAGTCGAACAGCAGGTCGTACAAAGCCGTCAGCGTGATTGCCGTCTTGCCAAGGCCCATATCAAGCAGTACGGCGGCGACCTCGTGTGTTTCGATGTACTCGATGGCATATTGCTGATAATCATGCGGTTTAAACTCCACCGCTGTCACCTCCGATTTCTGAAAGGATGTGGGGGATCTGGCTCTCGCCGTCCAGGACAAATGCCAGGAACCCCAGCCGCCGCAAAAGCCGTATCCTTGACTTCTGCAGCGGCCGTGGCTTTTCGCCAGGGGCCTTGACTTCCACGAAGCCGCATTTCCCGTCCGGCAATAGGATAAGGCGGTCGGGAACCCCGGAAAATCCCGGCGACACGAACTTCGGCGCAATCCCGCCTTTGGCCTTAACCGCCTGAACCAGTTTTTGTTCGATGGTTTTCTCTCTCATAAGACCTCCTTCTGGTGACGGTCTATGACAGTCCTCCCATGATTTCTTTATATATGTTATTTTTTCTTGTCCTTAGAGGACTTTAGGGAAAGACTATCACCGACCGTCACCCTTACCGTTTTGTGCTTACTCAAACTCTGATTTCAAGCGGAATCCGCGAATCAACATCCCTTTTTTCGTCTTATGGCGCGTAAAATCCGCCGCCTCAATGGCAGTGTAAAAATCCGTGGTGCTTCGCGCATACTCGCCCATCTGATTGCAATAGCTGCGATAGGTGTTGTAAACCTCGCCAGACTTCGCTTCATAAGACGGATCGATCTCGCAGCAGTCCTCCAGAAAGTGGGACAGCCAGTCGTTGTTCTCCTTGTATTTCTGGATGGCCTGGTATACAACCTTGGGCTGGACGATCTTGTAGTCATTGGCGATGACGCGCCTTGCGCCCTCGATGATCCACGAAAGCACCGCGCCGCCCGCCGTTTTGAACAGGAAGTCCGAATAGTTCTTGATGTCTGCTTTGCCCTCGATCTTGGCATTGAAGGGGATCACAATGAGCCGCCGCCAGGTACCCTGGTCAATGGCTCCAACCCTGGGCAGATGGTTTGTATACAGCACCAGCGTGTGGGTGGGAACATAGGAGAACGGCGCCTTGTACTTTTTCTCCGCATAGATCTCGTCTGTGGAGCAGAGCTGCTTGACGTTGGAGGTGTTCAGGCGCATCCCTTCCTCCAGCTCGGCGGCAATGATCATCCGCTTGCCCTTGGCTTCCGCCAGTTCCGGCTTCACGTTGCGCTTGCAGCCCACAGTCAGGGTGTCTGCGGACATATTGCCGGAGTAGGTGCCAAGCACACGGGCGATGGTGTTCCAGAAGGTGGATTTTCCGTTCCGGCCCTCGCCGTAGGCAATGACCAGTGCTTCAATGTAGACCTTGCCGATGGCGGCAAGCCCCACGATCTCCTGTACATAGCGGATCAGGTCGGCGTCCCCCTGGAAGAAGGTCCGGAGGGCGTCCTCCCAGACATCCATGCCGTCCCCGGACGGGTCCACCGCCGTCTGCTTCGTGATATAATCCTGGGCATTGTGTTCCCGAGCAGCCCCTGTTCTCAGATCGCAGGTGCCGGACGGCAGGTTCAGTAAAAACTCATCCGCGTCCAGGACGCGCTGCTCGATCTGGATCATCGGGCGGGCTTCCTTTAAGGCGGCCGAGATGTATTTCGTATCCCGGCGCTTGATGGCATACTTCCGGTAGGTCTCCGCCCGCTCGTACTTTTCAAAGGAGCGCCGCTGGGCTTCGCTGAACGCCGCCATCGCTTTCTTGGCGCCCATCGCGGCGAGCATGGCCCACGCGCCGTTATCCGACATCTCCTTCATACACCGCTGTATCTCTGTTTCCGCTTCCTCAAGCTGTCTTGCGGTCAGCTCCTGGGCAATGCCCTGGGCGTTAGGCTGGGATTCTTCCCAGAACGAGCCGTTGAACACGATGTAATCCGTAGCCGGGGAGAAGCGGAGCCGATCCATGTACTCCCGCGACAATACAATAGCCTGGCCTACATCCGAGAAATCCTGCGGCATCAGCAGGAAGTCCTGGTTGTACTGCTCCGGCGGGATATATCCCTCCTGGGCAGCTACCTTCGCGCCGAACTTCACGGCGCTGGCCCAGATACCCGCAAGTTCCGCATCATCCAGCGGCGGGCTGCATTTTTCCGCTTCCTTTAAGAACTGCTTATGAGCTTCCTCCGTATTCCCCAGCCGCTTGATGATCCGGCCGGCGTAATGGGACATGGTCTTATTCCGGGAACCCTCCGGGATCTGCCCCTGCGCCTCGTCCCACTCCGCAAAGTGGTCTGCCAGGAACGCATCAATGGTAATCTCGCCGTCATACACCTCGACCGCCGCATTCTTTACCCCGAAAAGGAACCGGGCGCTGTCTTTAGCCCCGTCATCGAAATAGGGGTAATCGGCAATCAGCTTGTCCTTCCATGAACTGTAAAGAGCTGCATCCGTTGTCTCCGTGCAGATAAAATACACATGGAACCGGGGCCTGGGGCCGCGTTTTCCTTTCTGCTTCATGTGGCTCCTGCTGTAGACAAAGATCATCCCCACGCCCGGAAAGTCCATCGCCACGTCAAAGGGCGTGAGCCAGTCATCCGGGTCGTCCGAGTGGTCGTTGTCACAGTCCATCGGCAAACAGTCCGCTTTCAGGAAGTTGTCCACGCTGCGGTAGTTCTGCTTATATGCCGCGCACACATGGTCGAAGGCCGCCGCCTGCCGCATGGTGTCCGCATCCGTGACCGTCACGGGATTCGGGTACACGCAGTTTGACCGGCTCCCCACCGTCGCGGCGTCATAAATTGTCATCTGCATTCCGTTTCCTCCATATCCTCCGTAAAATAACGGATCGTCATATTTTTCTGTTTCGCCTTGCCGATCTCCCGGCGCATCCCGTCGGACACCTCGCCGCCGAACACCCAGATCTGCTCACACTTGCCCAGCAGCACCAGATCCATAAAGATTGCCAACTCCCGCTCCGTTTCCTCTGATAAGAACTGCGGGAACAGCAGATGCGGCGCAATGGGGATCATGCCGGCGTCTGCGGCAAACCGGCTGTACCGCCTTGCTTTTTCGGTATTGCCCTCCGTGTCCCCGGAGTACGGGGAGCAAATATACACCAGCGGCCGGTATCTCGCCGCCTTTTCCTCCTGGGTAATTTTCGTGAGGGCTTCATAGGCTGTCGGGTCATAGTAGCCTTCGCTGTTATATCTGCTAACTCCCATACACACCCCTCACTTGATACCGCTCGACCAGGTCGTCACGTCCGATGCTGACCAGCCGCTCGTAACTTTTCTGCCTGTCCGCGTCACACTGCGCCGTGGTCTTAAAAAACGGGCAGTCCTTCCCGTGGAAGTCATTGTCACCCAGGCAGACGCACACCCCGTTCTTATTGGCAAAGCAGTCCCGATGCGCCGTGCAGCGCGGCAGACCTTTTGATTTCGCTGTTCCCATAGCCTTTTCCGTCCTTTCTCTGAAAATTGAGCGGCTTACACCTCTCTAATTGTGAAAGGACAGAAATCCTCCGTTTCAGCGGTGGGTATTCAAACTTTTCAAAACTCCTGTGACTGACCTTTTATTTTTATATTGACAATACAGTATGACATACAGTATAATGACATTAGGAGGTGACGCTGATGGGAGAAGAAAAAGATTTATTATCCTCTTTGCTTTTGGAGCTTCGCAGAGGCACACTGACAATTAGCGTACTCAGCCAGATGAAAGAACCGAAGTATGGGTATGCTTTGGTACAGAGCTTGGAAGAAAAAGGCGTTGCCATTGACCCCAACACCTTGTATCCTCTCCTTCGCCGGCTTGAGAATCAGGGGCTTTTGGAAAGCAAGTGGGAAACCGGTGGCGCAAAACCGAGAAAATATTATCAGCGGACAAAATACGGAACAGAAATTTATGAGAAGCTGAAAGCATACTGGCAAAACTTATCCGCCGGAATGGACCGGTTATTAAGGGAGGAAGAATCATGACGCCAAATGAAAAAGACTATATGGATCGATATATTTACCAGGTAATCCGTCGGCTTTCCAAAGATCAGCGAGATGAAGTGCGTATGGAGCTGGAAGAGCTGATCAGCGATATGTATACGGATAAAGGCTCTATGGAAGAGGCGCTGACTGAACTCGGCGATCCTGCTGAATTTGCAAAACAATATCAAGGCGACCAAAGATATTTGATTGGCCCGGAATATTTTGACACCTATCTGTGGTTTGTTAAGGTTGTCATAGTCTGTGCTGCCATACCGATTTTGCTTATTTCTCTGATAAATGCCATAGGAGAAATGCCTGCGATTACTGCACAGAACTCTGCTTCTGTCATTATCCGAGCCATTGTAGATGGTCTAATCACCGGAATTACTGATGCTATTCTGTCCTGCGTGTCCGCATTCGGTGCAGTGACCTTGACTTTTGCCATTATGGAGCGGAAGAAGGTTCAATTCGAGCTGAAAAAGGAAGAAAAATGGTCCTTAGAAAGTCTGTCGGGAGAAGGCAAAACTCCAACTTCCCGCTCCCGTTGGACACCAAAATTTTTAGAGCCTGTACCCGATAAAAAAGCAATCATAAGTCGGGGCGACAGCATTGTAGGCATTATATTTATCGTTATTTTTAGTGTGCTGCTGATTTTTGCTCCTCATTTCTTTGCTGCGTTCTTTACAGAAGGCGAAACCGTAATGACCGTACCTATTTTTAATCTGGAACAGTGGGGCATCGTTCTTCCCGTCTTTATACTAAGTCTGCTGATTGGTCTTGCAGACGAGATATTACGCTTGGTTGTCGGGGTCTACTGTAGACTGGTTATGATCAGTAATATAGTGTGCGGAGTACTTCAAATTGTATTGAGCATCATTGTACTAAAGGTCTTACCCATTTGGAATCCGAATTTTGTACTTGAGATTGAACAGGCGTTGGGCGATCATGCAGATTCAGGAGCAAGATTTCTCACTTACTGGAACGCTGATATGGTGTCCAACGGGTTTCTTGCTTTTATTGTTGCAATTACCCTATTCGAGATTGGCGTAACAATTTATAAAACGCTCCGTTATGGTGTTGCCGTCAAAAGCAACTAAAAAAAGAGGCTATCATGTTTTCCAAGACATGATAGCCTCTTTTTTTAGTATGCAAAGATTTATAAATCGTTATATTTTAATGGTTTCAAATATCAGATTACATTCATCTGCGTTTTCACACCACAGCTAACTTTGTTCAAAAAAGCACCGCTAAAAAATGCCGTCCTTGTCCTTTCAGAAGTGAGAGGCACAGGGACGGCAAAATTTTTCTCCGCTGAAAAATCCCGGTTCTGCCCTTTCAGAGACAGAGGGGCAGGAAAGCCGCTCAGAAACGGAGGTGCTGTGGATGCAGGAAAACACAGAGACAACCAGAGACAGGCAGCTTGACGAGGAACTCGCTGATGTGCTGATCGCCATCAGCGTGATCGCGAAGCGTCTTGCCAGAAAGCTGCAGATGGCAAACCAGGAAGGAGGAACGCCGGATGGGGAAAACGAGCGACCTGGACTTACAGATTAAGGGACTGCGCTCCTGCGGGGAGACCATCATCGGAATCGCCAATACGCTGGCGGGGATGTTTTCTTCCCAAGCGACAGAGGATGCGCCGCCGAAGGAGAAGCCGAAAGCACTCACCCTTGAGGAGGTGCGCCACCGCATGACGGTGATCGCCCAGGCAGGGTACTCGGCAGAGGTTAAAGCCCTCATCACAAAGTACGGAGCGAGGAAGCTGTCAGATATCGACCCTTCTCAATTTGAAGGGATTCTGAAGGAAGCGGACGCGCTCGGAAAGCCGGGGGCGGGAAACGATGGGTAAGCATTCCTTTCTTTCCGCCTCCGCAAGCCACAGGTGGATCAACTGCCCGCCGTCGGCCCGGCTCTGCGAGGAGTATGCGGACAGGCCCAGCGAATACGCCCAGGAGGGGACCGACTGCCATGAGCTGTGCGCCTATAAGGTGGAAAAAGCCCTTGGCCGCAGGGTGAAGGACCCTACAGAGAACCTGACCTACTACTCCCAGGAGATGGAGGACTGCGCCGAGGGGTACTGCGCCTTCGTGATGGAGGAAGTGGCAAAGGCCAGGGAACGCTGCGCCGACCCGCTGGTGCTTGTGGAGCAGCGGCTCGACTATTCCCGCTATGTGGGGATCGAGGGCAGCTTCGGCACCGGGGACTGCGTCATTGTTTCGGACGGGCTTCTCCACATCATCGACTACAAGCACGGGCTTGGCGTCCTGGTGTCTGCGGAGAAGAACAGCCAGCTTTCCTGCTATGCGCTGGGCGCCTTCGACCTGTTCGATGGCATCTACGATATCGCACAGGTCAGCCTGACCATCTACCAGCCCCGCCGGGAGAATGTCAGCACATACACCATGAGCCGGGAAGAACTCCTGGCCTGGGCAGAGACCGTGCTTTCCCCCGCCGCAAAACTGGCATACGAGGGCAAGGGTGAGTTCAAGGCCGGCGACCACTGCCAGTTCTGCAAGGCAAAGGCCAACTGCCGCAAGCGAGCGGAATATAACCTGGAACTGGCACGGTATGACTTCGAGATGCCCGCGCTCCTGGGAGACGATGAGGTCGCCGCTATTCTTACCAAAGCGGACGAACTGGTTTCCTGGGCCGGGGACATCAAGGACTACGCCCTGCAGAAAGCCCTCTCCGGGACGAAGTTCACAGGATTCAAAGTGGTCGAGGGCCGCTCCAACCGGAAGTACACTGATGAAGACGCGGTCGCAAAGGCGGTTGAGGGCGCCGGCTACGAGCCTTATGAGAAGAGACTGCTGGGCATCACGGCCATGAGCCAGGCCCTCGGCCGGAAGAAGTTTGAAGAGCTGCTCGGCGGCCTTGTCTACAAGCCGCCCGGCAAACCCGTACTTGTGCCGGAGAGCGATAAGCGCCCGGCCATGAACACAGCCATTAACGATTTCAAAGAAAATGAGGAGGACAACAACTATGGCAAAGATCGTAAATAAGACGAAGGTAATCACCGGCCCCAGAACCCGCTGGAGCTATGCGAATGTCTGGGACCCCAAGAGCATCAACGGTAGCACGCCCAAGTACAGCGTCAGCCTGATCATCCCGAAGTCCGACAAGAAGACCGTGGAAGCCATCAAGGCGGCAATCCAGGCGGCCTATGAGGAGGGCGAGTCCAAGCTGAAGGGCAACGGCAAGACCGTCCCCGCCCTCTCGGTCATCAAGACCCCGCTGCGTGACGGCGATGCGGAGCGCCCCGATGATCCAGTCTATGCGGATGCGTACTTCATCAACGCCAATTCCGCCACCGCCCCCGGCATCGTGGATGCGGACCTGAACCCCATCCTGGAGCGTTCCGAGGTGTACTCCGGCGTGTACGGCAGGGCCAGCATCAACCTGTATGCCTTTAACTCCAACGGAAACCGGGGCATCGCCTGCGGGCTGAACAACCTGCAGAAGATCTCCGATGGGGAGCCGCTGGGCGGCAAGAGCCGTGCCGAGGATGATTTCTCCACCGAGGACGATGACGATTATCTTTCCTGAGACAACACAGGGCGGCAGTCACCGCTGCCGCCCGCCCATTCAAAGAAAATGCGAGGTAAATGGATATGACAGAGTTTTATGAGTTCGCAAAACAGTTTGATGTGATCGTGATTTTCATTCTCCTGTACGGATTTGCCGTCGGCAGCATCGTGTACTGGATCACCGACTTCCTGCACTGGTGCTGGACAAAGTTCAAGAAGCACAGGGAGAAAAAACGCCAGGCGGCAAAACAGCCGGAGGAATAAGCAATGCGCACCGGGCGGCAGGAACAGCACTCCTGCCGCCTGTTTTTATGGAGGTAACAGCACTATGGCAATCCACACCTTATCCCTCGACGTGGAGACATTTTCCGATGTCGATCTGAAAAAATGCGGCGTGTATAAATACGCCGAGTCCTCTGATTTTGAAATCCTGCTCTTTGGCGTGTCCGTGGACGGCGGCGAGGTCACCGTATACGACCTGGCATCCGGTGACACCGTGCCGGAGGAGATCATCCGGGCGCTTGCAGATGATTCCGTTATCAAGTGGGCGTACAATGCGTCCTTCGAGCGGGTCTGCCTTTCCGTCTGGCTGAGACGGAACTATCCGCAGTATTTTTCTTCCTACAGCATAGAGGATGATACCGTCCGAAATTACCTTGACCCGTCCTCCTGGCGCTGCTCCCTGGTATGGGGCGCGTACATGGGGCTGCCCCTCTCTCTGGAGGGGATCGGCAAAGTCCTCAAGCTGGAAAATCAGAAGATGGCTGAGGGCAAGGCGCTCATCCGCTATTTCTGTGTCCCCTGCAAGCCAACCAAAGCCAACGGCGGCAGGATGCGCAACCTCCCAGAGCATGACCCGGTAAAATGGTCAACCTTCATCGCGTATAACAAGCGGGATGTGGAAACCGAAATGGCGATCCAGCAGAAGCTGTCGAAGTTCCCCGTGCCGAATTTTCTGTGGGCGGAATACCACCTCGACCAGGAGATCAACGACCGGGGCATACAGCTTGACATGGTGCTGGTGGAACAGGCCATCGCCATTGATGAGCGTTCCAGGGAAGAACTCTCCGCAAAGATGCAACAGCTCACCGCCTTGGAAAACCCGAACTCCGTCCATCAGATGAAGGAGTGGCTTACAAAGCATGGCCTTGAGGTGGACTCCCTGGATAAGAAAGCCGTGAAGGAACTGCTGAAGACCGCGCCGCCAGAGCTTGCCGAGGTGCTGGAGCTGCGCCGGCAACTTGCCAAATCCTCTGTGAAGAAGTACCAGGCCATGCAGAACGCCGTATGCGCGGATGGCAGGGCAAGAGGGATGTTCCAGTTTTACGGGGCCAACCGCAGCGGCCGCTGGGCGGGCAGGCTGATCCAATTGCAAAACCTCCCTCAAAATCACATGGCACATCTGGAGGACGCGAGAAGCCTTGTTCGTTCTGGCGATTACGCCCTGCTCTCAGCACTGTATGACTCCGTGCCGGAAGTCCTGTCGGAACTCATCCGCACGGCGTTTGTGCCGAGGGACGGGTACAAATTCATTGTTTCTGACTTCTCCGCCATCGAAGCCCGTGTGCTTTCGTTTTTGGCCGGCGAGTCCTGGCGGCTGAAGGTCTTTGCGGAGAACGGCGATATCTACTGCGCCAGCGCCTCTGCCATGTTCCATGTGCCGGTGGAAAAGCACGGGCAGAACGCCCATCTCCGGCAGAAGGGCAAGATTGCCGAACTCGCCCTGGGATACGGCGGATCGGTAGGCGCCCTCAAGTCGATGGGCGCTTTGGAGATGGGTCTTGCCGAGGAGGAACTCCAGCCCCTTGTGGATGCGTGGCGCACCTCCAATCCGAACATCGTACAGCTTTGGTGGGATGTGGACAATGCCGTAAAAACCACCGTCCGCCAGCGGCTGGACACGGAAACGCACGGTATCCGGTTCCGCTACCGCAGCGGGATGCTTTTCATCGTTCTGCCTTCCGGCCGCCAGCTCTGCTATGTGAAGCCGAAGATGGGGACAAACAAATTCGGCGGCGACTCTGTTACCTATGAGGGTGTTGGCAGTACAAAGAAATGGGAGCGCATCGAGTCCTACGGCCCGAAATTTGTGGAGAACATCGTCCAGGCGGTTTCCAGGGATATCCTCATGTACGCCATCCGGACGCTTTCCCACTGTTTTATTGTCGGCCACGTCCATGACGAGCTGATTATCGAGTGTAGTATGGGCGTCTCTTTGGACGCCGTCTGTGAGCAGATGGGAAGGACGCCGCCGTGGATCAAGGGGCTGAATCTCCGGGCGGACGGCTATGAAACCATGTTTTACAAGAAAGACTGAAAAAGGCGGTGCCTATCGTGATGATAAGCACCGCCCACTTTTTAACGGTTGAAAATGTCTTTTGCCAGCGGCTGCACCAGGCTACGGATTTTCTTGATGTCGTCCGACACCGTCCGCTGCTTGATGCCAAGCTCGTCCGCCATTTCCTGCTGGGTGGCCCCGTCATAGAGCAGGCGGAAGATCCTGCCGTACTTCGGCTTGATTTCTGTCAGCATGGAAATAAGGTCTTCCAGGATGGTCTCATAAATCACATCATCCTCAAATGACCCTTCGGCAATCGGCTCCGCGCCCTCATCTATCAGGACAGAGAGCGAGGCGGGCTTATTCCGCTCGCGGCTGGCCTCCGAGAAATACTTGCACTCCTCACAGCGGTTGCCCTCCGGGCAGCGGATGAGTCGGTCGTTTTTGCCTTTGACCATACAGCGGCCATCCCGGTCTTCCCGTTTGATTTCCGCCCAGATCGGCGCCATATACGCCCGATACTCTTCCTCGGTTGCGTCCACCATGACCACCTGGCACTTGCGGTTGCCGATGCGCCGCCAAGTGACGTCCTCCGGCTTAATGCCAAAATCGCGGATGACCTCGTCGGTTACCATCATCGGGATCTGGAACTTCTTTGACTCTGCATTACTCTGGTTTGCTTTCATTTCGTGTCCTTTCCGTCCGGGTCAAAGGACGGTGGGACACAAAAGAGCCTGTAGCTGAAGACACCCACAGACTCCGCCAATCCGAAAATGAACACCAAAAGTCAACGGTGGGGCATCTTCACTCGGAGCGCAGTCTTTATCACTGTGTTCCAAGGTCTTATGCATCCCATCGTCCTAATGGCCATCTCGGACTATTGAGATTTATTTCTGGAAATCAGTTCTGCAAATGCGAAAATAAACTCGTTTTTGCAGATGTGAATTCTGAGTTAGGGGTAGAATGTTTCACACGATTGTGCTATAATTAGAAATCATCTCTCCATGTCCCGAAAACACATTTCCGACTTCCCCGTACCCCCCTGTTTTCTGAAGGCACGTCCCTTATCTAAGGGCTGAGTCCATTATAAAATACATGGTCGGTTAAGGCGGGTTCCGTTGGGTTGGCATGGGTAGGCTTGGGTAGAAAGGATGAGGGTATGAACTTTAAGGACTTTGCACATTTGCTGTCTCCCAGCATCGGAGCCGGGAGCAGTACTCACGCCTTTACCCGTTCCTTATTTGAAGCAATCGTCACGGAAGACGGCTTGGATATTCTCAACGGGTACGATAAAGAATCCTTTAAGGCGTATTACAACGGAAATACAAAAATCTCCAGTCTGGCAAGAAAAATCAGCCCCTATGTAGAGCCATTTGGGTTTTCCGAATACATCGGCAGTTTTCAGGATTGCGCTATTCAAGGGCTGTGCGAGACGTTCCAGAAATATATCCCAGACATCGATTTACACAATGCTGCGGATAAGCTGGCGGACCTGTTCGCTTCCATCATCAGAGAGGCGGCTGCTGCCACAAGAAAACCGACGGGGAAATCGGTACGAACAGACAGCGATGCAGAATTTATCGAGGCGGAGGTCGTGGATGACGAAATGCCATCAGGTGCCGCCGGAGAAGACAAAAAAATAACCGTTATCCAGCAGCAGACAAATGTTATCCAAAACGGGGATCACAATGTCAATCTGACAAATAACGGTACAATCAATTTTCACTTTTGATGGAGGCGGCTTATGAATAACAAACTGATTCCGAAAACATCAACGCCTCCTGCGGCACAAAAAGTTGAGCAGACCGGCTCCACGAACGTCCATGTAACAAACCAGGGCGGCGGCGTGGTTAATATTAACTACAATTACCAACAGCCCGGCGGAAGTAATAGCGCCGAGCAGCTCATGGCAATACAGTCCTTCAGCAAGGAGTACTACCAGCTTCTTGTTACCTGCGAAGAGGATGTCTTTATCAACAATATTGTGACTGTAACTGCCAGCCGCGCTCTGAGTCAGCATCTTGTCCCACCGGAAATCCTGGAGCGGTGTTCATCCCTGTCCGATGCAGGAGTTGCGGAATTAAAGACATTCCCAGCTCTTATCTGCCGGGAGAACACAGAGCATTGGGGCCGAACCGATCCAAACCAGTGGGCGGTTTATGGCTACATCAGAAGGGTCAAAAAAGAAGGAAAGAACATTAAAGTTGCTTTCCAGCCCGTATCCGCCATTAATCAGCAGCTATTGTGCGCAAAAAAGAACGCCATCTATTTTGATCTTAATATGGGCTGCGCTATCACGGATTTGAACTTCAGTGCATGGTCCGTACATAAGGTTAATCTCTTTGAGGCATTTAACGAGGCTGGGCTTACCACCCTTCCAAGGCCGAGCTAACAGGGAGGAATATCATGCCAGATAAATTACCCAGTGAAATTATACGGATCATTCTTGATGACGCCACATATAAAGGCACCGGCGCTGCCATTGCCCCAACTTACATCAATTACTTCTTTGGCAACAATGGAACGGGAAAAACAACCATAGCAAAAGCGATAAAAACCGGCTCTGGGGTAACCTATGCCCCTGGCAAAGCTGCTGCGGATTATATTCCCCTTGTATACGACCAGGATTTTATTGATGCCAATATGAGGAGCTACCACAATCTTCCTGGCGTTTTCACCATGAATGAGGCAAATGTAAAAATACAGGAACAGATTGACAGGAAGACCGTTGAACAGAAAAAGGCACAAAAAGTTTCTTCGGATGCTTTCGCTGAAAAGGATAAAAAAGCTAAAACGAGAGCGGCTTTGGAAAAACAGCTATATAAGGATTGTTGGGACAAAACAGAGGAACTGCGCACTGTATTCGAAGCGACTCAGGAGGGCAAGAAAGGGTCAAAACAGAAATTTGCCGAAGAGGTAAAACGCCACTCTCCCATACAGCATGATGTTGAAGAATTGAAGCGGATGTATGACTCTGTCTATTCTTCTATGGCAAAGCGGTATGACAGATTTAACGCAGTCAGTGATGTTTCTGCCCTTGACCACATCTCCGGCTGTGAGATTCTTTCCCTTGCGATTGTGAATACTTCAAACACGCCATTTGCAGACTTTCTGAAAGAAGTCGGGGCAACTGAATGGGTGCGCCAAGGCCATGCAGATTACCATGAAAAGGCAGGTGGAAAATGTCCGTATTGTTCCCAAGAGCTGCCCCAGAATTTTGAAGAAATACTGGCCGCAAGTTTTGATACACAGTATCAAACAAACCTTCAGAAGCTGGACGCTTTCCTGGCTGCTTATCGGGATACGGCAAATGCCCTGTTCGTTCCGTTGAGTCGGCTGCCGGATGAGGTTTACCCTGCAATTGATACAAAGCCTTACCATGACAAGCTCACTGCAGTAAAGGCAGTAATAGCCGAAAATATTGAAAAAATCAAGAGCAAGGTGGCGGAACCGTCTAAAATCATCGCCTTGGACGAGGTTGAATCGCTTCTCCAGGAGCTTTCGGACATCATCAGCGGCTTTAACCGCCTGATAGACGCCAATAATGATATTGTGTCCGCCGGCCCGAAAAAGAAAGCCGAGTGCAAAAAAGCCGTTTTTGGGCAAATCGCCTATACTTTAAAAGATGTCCTGGAAGCCTATGCGCGAAGCGAATCAGCCCTTGATGCGGAAATACAGGCGCAGCAGGATATCATAAATACACAGAAGGAGGTACTTGACCAGCTAAAAGAGGATCTGCGTATTTTAAATAGCCAGACCGTGGAAACTGAAACCGCAATGAAAAGCATAAACACCATGCTCCGCGACTCTGGATTCCAGGGATTTGAACTGCGGCCCCGGCATGAAGAAATCATCCGCCCCGATGGTTCTGTAGAGCGCGTTGTCCCAACCCCGGCCATCAATTACGAGGTTGTGCGCACAGATACAGGCAAGATTGCGGAGAACCTCAGCGAAGGGGAAAAGAATTTTATCGCGTTTTTATATTTCCAACAGCTTGTATTTGGGAGAGAAAGCGCCGACGGCGATACACGGGAGAAAATTGTTGTCATCGATGACCCCGTTTCGAGCATGGACAGCAGTGCGCTCTTTATTGTGAGCGCACAGATCAGGAAAATGATCGAAGTGTGCCGGAACAATGCGGATAACAGAAATCCCGTAGTTTCCGGGAACTTTATCAAGCAAATTTTTATTTTGACCCATAACGCTTATTTCCACAGGGAAGTCACCTATGCTTACGCCAACCGCTATGACTTTGTTTCCTTTTATCTGATTCGTAAAACGGACAACAAGTCCTCCATCCGGCTGTGTGACTGTCCAAACCCTGACTGCCCTTCAGAGCGGATAAATGTAAATCCGGTCAAAAATTCTTATGCGGCTCTGTGGGATGAATATAAGGATGCTTCATCCGGTATTCCCCTTATGAGCATTATCCGGAGAATCCTGGAATATTACTTTCTGCAGCTTTGCGGGTATGAGGGCAGTGACTTGCGAAAGAGGATACTCGAAGAGAATAAGGACGCCTTTACCCACGATGATTTTGGCAATGAGGATTTCTCTAAATTTGAACTGGCGTCCGCCATGCTTTCGTACATTGCCGCCAATTCGTCCGGCATAAATGATGGTATGCATTATGTGGACGACTGCATAGACGTCCAGCAGTGCAGAGATACTTTCCAGATGATTTTCCATCACATGGGGCAAGACCAACATTATGAAATGATGATGGGTATGAAATAATGAGGAGGCAAACAAGTGCGTATCAGTTATAACAAGCTATGGAAACTTCTTATTGACAAGAACATGACTAAGATGGAGCTAAAAGATGCCGCTGGTATCAGCGCCGCATCTATTGCGAAACTTGGCAAAGGCGGAAACATTACTACAGACGTTCTTTTGAAAATATGTGAAACACTGGGCTGTCACATAGAGGACATCCTCGAAACAATTGACGATCAGGAGGAAAAATAAAATGGCTATCGATTACGAACAGGCAAAGGTTCTTCTCAACAACTCATACGAAAAAGCTGCCCAGGAACTTCCGGCAGCCGTGACTCAATATATCACAGACAATAAGGATGCGCTGGATACAATCTTTTCCTCAAAAACACAGTCCTACCGCGAGGTCCTGCTGGGCTGCGCAGTAGCAAGGTATCAGGACAGAAGCTGCAATATCCGGCACCCCTATGTCAAACAGGGCGAGGACGCTTTTAATGGGCGTACTCTGGATGAGAAGGCAGTCAATCCGTTCCTGTTTTCAAAGCAGATCCCTTGTTCCAAAGGTCCTTATCTGGCGACTTTCCGCAGGAATGTTACTTTCACTGAAGATACAAGGGATGGATTGCGCGATAAGGAAGGCTTTGACGCTTTGCTGTCACTGATTTCCACCTTGGAGGCTGTGTCCGAAAGTGACGAGGTGGAAACGATCATCATTGCCTTATTGAAGTGCTTTATCGACCTCCGTGAGCAGTCGATTGTCCGACTTGTTCCAATCCGCCGACTCCGCATCGATCAGTACCGTATGTTCCTAAACAAACTACAGCATCGCCAGAGCGGCGGCCTTATTCCCATGCTCCTGACGGATGCCGTCTTCTCCACTATCAACGGTCAGATGAATGCGGGGTGGACCATAGAACGCCAGGAGATCAACGCCGCAGATGGTGCGACCGGCGCACCAGGTGACATTACGATTTACAAGGATGGAGCGATCTTTAAAGCCATTGAAGTTACTGAGCGGCCAATAGACGGCTCCCGCGTTGATTCCACTTTCTCCACAAAAATCACACTGAACAACGCCGCTGAGTACTTATTCGTTTATACAAACGACCTTCCAAGGGAAAATGCGCTGGAACGGGCAAAAGCGTATTTTGCGCAGGGGTACAATATCAATTTCGCTTCCATCACAGATTTGACCATCCACATCCTGCTTTCTGGAGATGAGGCGTTTCGGACTGCATACAATGAAAGAATGTTTGAACTGTTCAATGCCCAGGATGTGCAAGCAACGATTAAGGTGGCTTGGAACGATGCCTTGACCGAAGCAATGCAGGCATAAAAAAACGGGAATGTGTACCGCATTAAGGTAACACATTCCCGTTTTTTACGCTTGGAGATATTCAGCAACAGCCGATGCAACGGCTTCCGCCATTTTACAAGGCACTGCATTGCCGATTTGTTTATAAATTGCCGCCGGCTTGCCGCAGAAGATATAATCATCTGGGAAGGTCTGAATCTTAGCCGCTTCCCGTATCGTAATTCTTCTAAGGCGGCTGGGAGCTTCCTTGTATTCCGGGGTAATCGTTCCATCCATCAAACCTTTATGGTAGTTCTCGATGAAATTATCATCTGCCTCCCCATACAAGTAGTCTTCATCTATAAACGGCGTTTTATTCCCGCCCATAGAAGCCGGAAGGGTATTCGCATAGCCATCGATATCTATCGGGCGTCCCTGCCCATTAAAGTACATACCCGCATAAGGGGATTTACGCATAACCGGCCGTGCGCAAAAATTAATCTTTGCCACACAAGTCCGTGGATTCTCCTCACTGCCTGCTTTGCCAAGAGGTAACAAGATATCCCTGATGGGAGCAGCCTTCGTTTTATGATGTGTGATAAGCTGATGAAGACGCTTTTCATCAAACGAATCCCCTCGGATTCCAATAAAGAATACGCGCTCCCGTTTCTGCGGCACGCCATAATCTGTGGCATTTAAGACAAAATAATGGCACGAATATCCAAGGTCAGAAGCCTTCTTCAAATAGCGTTCTCGTACATCTTTCCATTTACTCAGTTCGCCCAGGGCTTTTACATTCTCCATCACAAAAGCTCTTGGCTTGACTCTTTCAACGACATCCAGGAAGGTGAAAATCAGTTTGCTCCTGTCGTCATCGGGGTCCATTTTGCCTGCCACAGAAAATCCCTGGCAGGGTGGTCCTCCAAATACAAGATCAATCCCCTCGTATTTGTCGAGGGAGTCAATTACATTATTGATGTCATCATTGACCATGATGCAGTCTGGGTGATTGACTTTGTAGGTTTCAGCAGCATCGGAAACCAGCTCATTGGCAAACACGACTTTTATTCCAGCGTTCTCAAAACCGACATCCATGCCGCCAGCCCCAGAAAATAACGAAATGGCTCTTAATGGCTCACTCATCGGCTTTTTCTCCTTCTTTATCATGGTGAACCCGGAAAATCAATTCGTTTTCCTGTGCGTTCAAATAAATATCAAAACTGGTCTTGCCCTTTTCGACTCCCATATTAGAAAGGATTGCTTTCGGCATTCTTACTCGCATATCCTGCTGCAACACATAAGTGTCCAGGTAGATGCATGAATCTGTCATTGCGGCTTTCCTCCTCGCCCTTAATTCAGTCTAATTATAAACTGTTTTCAGTCCAGAGTCAAGCCTTTGAGCCGCACCCGCACATTCTTATACATCTTAACGATAGCCCTACTCTGTAACGATAGCTTTTCTATCGTTACAGAGTACCGCCAAAAAGTGTAATCCGTCCTGGCAAGGATACCGTTCTGCCTATGCCGCCACAGTGGCGAAAATAGAAAAACCGCCCAGAAACGGCGGATTTACGGCATTTTTGAAGATATGGAATTGTATCAATCTCGGCGTGGTTTTGTCTGCAACCGTTTCAGTAATTTTAGGGTCAGTTACATCAACCATGGCTTTAATGAGCGAACGAGGGGTGAAATATTGTCCGGCACCGCTCTTTTTGTCCTGTCCGTTCTTTTCAAGTATTGATTCATAGATGGCGCCTTTTAAGTCGCCTTCCATCATATACCAGTTTTCACCTTTAACCATATCAATGATTTTTGCGAGTTTTACCGGGCTGTCAATTTTATTTGAAGCCTTGGTAAAAATAGTACCTATCAACCCATCTTCTTTTGCAAGTTCCTTCAGGATTTCTTCATACTTGTCAATCAAATCGGTACCGTTTAAATCAACAAGGTCTTTCCATTTATATCCGTCCGGAATTGAACTCGATAAGCCCATTTCTTCTTTTTCTTCGTCCATTTTCAAGAAAAGAATATAGGTTAACTGTGTAATATAGTCTGTGAATCCGACACCTGCTGCCGCCATTACATTTGCAATGTCGCCAACCTTTTTAATAAGCGTGGATTCGCTTTTTGTTTGATTTCCTGCCATAATTTAAGCCGCCTTTAATATAAATTTTGATAAGTCGATCATTTCGGCAGTTAATGCCGGAATACCGAAACTTTTTACAGCCTTTCTCCAAAGGTCTGTATCTATGCTGTTAAGTTCTGTAACACTAATCGAGCCTTCATTGATTATGTAATCAGCTATTGCTTTCATAATTTCTTGTTGGTCGGGAGAAAGAGGACGCTGTGCCTGACCGCAATAGAGTGTAAATCTTTGTGAATAACCTTTCAGTAAACTCTTTAAATTATCTGTTTTCTTATATGCATATCTGACAAGCTGGATTAAGTGCGTTAAGGCTTTTATGTTCTGCTTTACATCCAAATCCTCAACATCACCGTTCATATCAAGCATTTTATAATTGCTCCAAATATTATATGGTGTAAATAATCGGTTTTCTGAAAGCAGTTTGTCCCGTAAATCCGACAACATAGAGTATGTAATAACCGTGTCTTCGGAATTATAAATGATACGCAACGCTTCAATTTTATCGGCATTATCATTCAGATACTTTTCAAAGGAATCAATAAAGCTTTTTGCGGCTTCTTTTGTAAAGCCTTTGTCAATAATTTCATCTTCGCCCGGTGCGATTGCATAATAACCCCTGTGAAGTTCCAACAGTTTCTTTCTTGCATCAAGATTTAACATCAAACAAGAAATCAGACTGTTTCTTGCAGAGTTATCATTAGATGCACTTGTAAAAGGTGGTAAGGTTCCCTGTGACAAAGCTGTGTTGATTTGATACGCAAGGGTCTTTGGCGCAAAACCGTAATCGGAAATGAAAATATTCAGATGCCTGCCGAACAAAACATTATTTTCATAACGCATATTTATGCTTGCGCAGTAATCACGCAATAAAGCAAGATTATCATCAGACACTTCGCCGTGTGATAAGTATTCTAATAACCGCTCAAGCGTTGGCACTTTAGGTTTTTGTTCTCCGCCCGGTTCCTTTGGTTTGGGAATAGTTTTATCGTGTTCTGTAACACCAACAGCGTCCACAATGTAGAAGCATTCTTTTGTGTTCGCATTCGGTGTAATTTCTCGTAGTTTATCTTCATTGATGACACGGCAGCCTCTGCCTTTCATCTGAGTATAGAGAACATCGGATTTTACATCATTCATAAACAGTACGACTTCAAGCGGTTTTACATCTGTTCCGGTAGCGACAAGCGTTACCGTGACCGCAATTCTAAACTCTTTATCCGTGCGCAAATCACGAATCAGAGCGTTTGAGTCTCCGGCTGAGTATGTAATCTTTTGTACGAATTTATCCGGAGCCACACCGTTTTTGAACTTATCGGCAAAGACTTCTTTTACAACATTTACAATCTCTGTTGCGTGATTATCGTCCTTGGCAAAAATCAAAGTTTTAGGAATGTACTCCCATATTTCATCTCTATCCGGAAATAAATCAGTGTATATAGAATCTTTGTAAGCAGTTAAAACTTTACGCATTTGATCAGGAACTATAACCGAGCGGTCTAACTGAGTCGGGGCAAAATCAATTCTTCCGGTAGCTGTATAAGAGTCTATTTCTTTTCCGCTGCGGGTAATTTCTACTACTTCGTCACCTGTATTGATTGTTCCGCCGTGTTCGGTAATATTGCTTTTGATTCTATAAACACGAGCAGGAACATTTACGCCGTCAACAACCGAATCGTCATAAGTATATTTTTCAATAATGTTATCATTGAAAAAAGCATATGCTGGATTGAGGCGTAATGAAACGGCTCTCCCGTTCTCTGAGCAGAGCACTTGCGAATGATTGCACTTTCTTTTCTCATTTCAGTCTCCTTCCTTGGGACCGCAGGCTTTACTCAAACTATTGAATTTACTTTCTATATGTGTATGTGTGTCATATTTCACGGGATGTTGAAGTGTTAATTCATTTTTACACCTTATCTGGTAAAAAGGCTGGCACCGTTCCATTTGGGAAACATGCTTCCTGAATTGGTCATGTCCCCTGGCAGAACCGAAGGCTTAGAAAAGACCTCCTGGTTTTTTATTGTTGCAGTTGACCGACCGCAACTTTATTCTACCAGAAGGTCTTTTCATTATATAATTTCTTTTACTCTCCCCGTCCTAGTCGGGGGCTCTCGTTTCGCTAAAGCATATCAAAACAGGGAGGCACCGCTTGCACGATGCCTCCCTGCAGAAAGTTTACGTATCTGACCAAATGATTTCTGATATTTCTTTATGCTTCCTGCTCAGCCTGCCATTTAGGATTTATTTTCGCAATAAAACCGTGACGTAGAAAAAACAGAAGCCAAGCCAAATCATTTGTTCATCCCTGTATGAGAATACGATCCACCACCAGTTTTCTGAACTCCGGAGTCAGAGAGCAGAAGTACGCCGTAAAGCCCGTGACGCGTACCACCAGGTTGGGGTACTTGCTGGGGTCCTTGTCGGCTTCGAGAATCTGCTGGCCGTTCACAATATTGATGTTCAGCAGGGTGGCCCCCTGCTCGAACAGCGTCATGATATAGTCGGCGATCTTTTGCACAGCCTCCTCACCGCGCCCCATACCAGGGTCAAGCTCCAGCTGTACCGGCGCGGTATTCCCATAGCCCGGCTGCACCGCGCAGATGGAATTGCTCATTGCGGTGAGGGCGCCGTCCTTGCGGAAGCCGGGGTGCGGGTTGGCCCCATGGTTGATCGGTTCGAAGGCGTGGCGGCCGTTGGGGGTGGCACCTACCTGCTTGCCGAGCACAATCGTATTCGACCAGCTGAACCAGCCGGGGATAAACTGGTAGCCCGGATACTTCTGGCTGACGGAGCGCACCTGGTTGGAGTATGACTCCGAAATTTTCACCGCCCACTGGTCGCTGATGGTGTTTCCGCCGCCGTAGCGGGCACTGCGGGAGAGCATCTGGCGTACAAGCTCACCGCCCTTATCCTGGAAATCTGTTTTCAGATGATGGTAAAGCGTCTCCCAGTCGATCCGCTTCTCCTCCTCCACCCGCTGCTGCAGTGCGCCAAAAGAGTCCGCCACCGTGGCAATAGCCGAGCCGTCCATGCAGAGGTTGTAGTACATGGCGCCACCGCACGTCATATCCAGACCTTTTTCGATAGGACCATGACTGATCAGGTTCAACATCAGCTCCGGCTCGTTGTACTGTTGGTACCGCAGGTGGAACGCGATACCCTCGGCAGTTACCTCTACAGCCCGGGCCATATGTCTCTGGTACAGATCCCACAGCAGTTGTGTGGAGTATGGGCCCTTATGGCTCATCATCTCATCCATGGCAACCTCGAACACCTTAGCGCTGTTGATTTTGATGCAGTCATTCAAGCTGTACTCCATGCCGGGCAAGCTCATCCAGTGGCAGCCCACCGCGATCCTCTGCCGGGCAAGCGATTCGGGATAGCCCAAACGCATGAAGCCTCTGTTCAGGGCCTCGTCACCGGAAAAGCGCGGCCAGCCGTTCTTGTTCTTGAACAGGTAGTCCACCGCTTTGTTCAGGAACTTTCTGTCGATGTTTTCGTCCACTCTTACCGTGATGTTGCAAGCCGAATCCAGCTTATCCGCTCCCTCGAGCACCATATAGCTGAACTCGCTGAGCAGGGGATCGCCGTTTTCGTTTGTCCCTCCGATCTGGTAATAGTGCGGATCGTTGAGCAACAGACAAGCGATGTAGAAGATCGCCTCGTCCCTGGTGATCCTCCCCTCTTTCATGTCGGCATCGTAGTACTGTTTGAGCACGTCATCGAGCTGGAAACCCGCTCCGTCGCGGTTGTAGGTGCGGCTGGCCATGTTGAACCAGCAAACCCACTGACAGGCTTCCCGCATGGTTTTGGGCGCACCGTTGAGGATGTTGCGATTTACCTGCGCCATTTGAAGCAGGTTTTCCCGCAGGACCGGATGGCGCTCCACACGGGCCAGACGCTCGCTCTCCTCAATCGCGTGCGAGATCCAGTTCTGCACACCATGCACCACAAGTTCCTCCGCGTCGTAAAACTCTGCGTGTTCGGGGTGCTTTTTGCGGTAGAAAGCCAGCTTTTCCAAGATCCCGCCCCAGCCAAGGCTCAACCCGATCCGGTAGTCGCCGCCGAAGTGCGCGTCCGAGCCGATCCCGGAGATAATGCCATACAGTTCCTGTTCCGGCTTGAGATCATCGTAGGGAAAATTCGGGTTCCAGTTCAGCCCCTTGTCCGGGGATTTCTCGTCAAACCAGATCATACTGAACATCCAGCGGCAGGTGAACGCGTCCACCGGATCAATGTAGACCGGGTGCTCAGTCATCAGCTTGTAAAAATTCTTGCTCCACCCGTCATACCCGTACCAGGAACCGTTCTCATGGTTCGGAATGCAATGGAACTGGTACGTCTCCGGAGCCGGGATGCTTCCATAGTCATCCCCGTCCTGATACACCTTCATGGTGGACTTCACCCTGGTTTCCTCAAGCTTTCTTTCCTTTAAAATTTTGATCCTGTCATCGTAGCTCATGGGAGCATCCGGCTGGAATATATTGATTCTGTTGACCATACAACCTCTCCCTTTCTTCGTCAGCCTACCCTCACGGAAAGTCCGGGCGTTTGAGCGGCCACCCACTTCAGGCGTGCTGCGCCTTCCTCTCCAGTGGGGCGGGTCCCGGCAAATGTATTGTCCATCTGCAGGGCGTCATACTTGCTCTCTCCCAGGGGATTGAACAGCAGAAGCTCATAATATTGAGCGCCTCCCAGGGTTCCCACGTAGTTGGCAATGCTGCCGATCTCCTCCTCCGTGTCGTTCACTCCGGGGATCACCGGGGTACGCACCAGATAAGGCTTGCCGGAAGCCGCCACCTTCTTTGCGTTCTCCAGGATTTGACGATTGCTCACGCCGGTCCAGCGTCTGTGCGCTTCCTCATCGAAAATCTTGATGTCGAACATCACCAGATCGAGGAAGGGCAGCATTCTTTCGTAGACGCTCCATGGCGCATGCAGGTTCGTCTCGATCGCCGTGGAAATTCCCTCCTTTTTCAGGGCCTGCAGCAATTCCAGGGCAAATTCTGGCTGCGTGGAAACCTCGCCGCCGGAGAGTGTTACGCCGCCGCCGGAATTCCGGTAGTAAGCCCTGTCCTGCAGGATCTCCTCCATCACTTCCTCAACGGTCATCTCCTTTCCGGACATGACGAGAGCACCGGAGAAGCAGTTCGCGGCGCAGGCTCCGCAGTGCTTGCAGGCGGTGCGATCGTACTGCAGGGCACCGTTTTTGCCGAGGGTTCTGGCTCCCGCCCTGCAGGCCTCCACACAGGCGCCGCAGCCAATGCATTTGTCCGGATAAATCATCAGCTGTGGCCGAACCGACAGCGTTTCCGGGTTATGGCACCATTTGCACGCCATGTTGCACCCCTTGAAAAACACTGTGGTGCGGATCCCCGGTCCGTCTTTCAGCGCAAACCTCTCGATCTCCGTTATGATTCCTTTCATGGATTCCTCCCCTTCCGTTGTCGTCTCGCACACCAGAACAGGGGGCTCTCCCGCCCGGGCAGAGTCCCCCTGTTGCGTTTCGTCCCAAGGCGAAACGGCAAGTTCTTCCGTCACGCCGTGCTCTGTGCAAATATCCCTTGCAGCTTCCGCTTACCGGTCCAGTTCCTGAGCAGTGACTTCCCTGCCCAGCTGTGCAGATTTGTAAAACGCTTCGATGATCGCAACCACATTCATAACCTCGTCCTTCTGGATGGGGTATTCCTCCATGGTCATTTCCCCGTTGAGGACCTTCAGGATGTAGTTCATCTCGTGGATGTGGCCGGTGAAATCTGAGAGCTCCGTATATGGGTCGGGGAAAACTCTCGGCAAAACGTCGGCCTGGTAATTGCCCTGCGTCGTGAGCAGCTTGAGTCCATCGTCCCCAATGGTCAGACCGCCCTTGTCTCCGCAGATGCTGACAGTGTTGCTGTTGGGCAGATTCAGCGCCCAGGAGATCTTGAAAGTGACTGTCATGCCATTTTCCAGACGAATGTAGCCGTTGGCAAATTCCTCAACATCAAACTCTTTCATGTCGAACTTTCTGGGAGTGAACAGACCGGTGGGAGCTCCGCTCTCCGCATTGGAGAACTCAATATTCTTCTCCTTGTTGACGATCCTGGTCACAGCACTTCCACTGACGGAAACCATCTTCGGGTTACCGGAAATTGACATCAGGTAGTCGCACATATGAACGCCCAGGTCGCAGAAGGCGCCGCCCACATTTTCTTTCGCCATGTGGAACATGCCCCATCTCGGAACGCCGCGGCGCCGGACCAGGTTCAGATCCGCGTAGTAAATGTCTCCCAGGCAACCGCTTTTTGCCAGTCCGGCAGCCGCTTTGAAGTTACCCGTGAAACGCAGAGACTGGATGACAAACAGATGTTTCCCCGCCTTCTCCGCCGCGTTGAACATCTCCTCCGCATCCGCGCAGGTTACAGCCACAGGCTTTTCGCAGACTACATGGCAGCCCGCACGGAAACCGGCAAGGGTATACTCCTTGTGGTATGCGTTCGGTGTGCACACGGAGATGATGTCGGGTTTCTCCTCCTCCAGCATTTTATACGGATCCACATAGTACTTGGGGATCCCGTGACGCTCGGCGGTTTCTTTGGCGGCTTCCTCGCGGATATCTGCCACTGCGACAATCTTCACCTTGTCACCCATGGCTTTGTAGGCGGGAATATGTGCCGCGTTGCAAATCATACCGTTGCCGATGATGGCAACCTTATACTGCTTCATTACTCCTACTCCTCTTCCAAAAAAACATAATTTTTATTCGGCGCCGCGCCCGGATCGAGGGGGATACCCCCTGTGTGCCTCCAGACGGCAGCTCAGTATTCACCCGCAAGGCAGAGCTTGAGATGATCCATCGCCTGCTTGTTGTAGCGGCGGGGGTTGTCTGTGAACTCCAGCTCGACAGAAAGGTTCCCGTCATACCCGACATTCTTCAGCGCCTGAATCACAGCGGGATAGTCGGTGATGCCGCAGCCGGCGGGGATGTTGTTTCTGGAGACGGCATCGCTGTCTTTGCAGTGAACATTGAAAATACGTTTGCCTCCCAGCATGTAGATCGTCCATTCCGGATCGATGTGCTGCATGATCAGGTGGTTCGTGTCCAGCTGAATGCCGAAATCCGGGTCATCGACGTCCTTGAGCAGCTGCAGCATGGCGTGCGGTGTGGAGATCATGGAATAGGGGAAGCACTCCACGGACATGCGCAGCCCGTACCGCTTTGCAATGGCCAGACACTTGCGGTAACTGTCCATCAGGGTATCCCAGTCCTTCTGGTAGCAGTAGTCGGCGGGCATATGGTATCCCTGCTTGATCGCCGGTGCGGCGGGGTTGAACTTCCAGGGGGTTGCGCCGCAGGGCATCGGCACCAGCGTGGAGACAATCCGGCATCCGATCCACTTTGCGGCCTGTGCGGCCTTCTCGAAGTGCCTGACGCTGTCCTCCCTTTTTTCGCTGCAGGCGTCGTTCCACGAAGCGTCCTGGAAGACGAACACGTTGGGTTCAAGGCCGATGGAGCGGGAGTGATCCCCCAGCGCCCGGCAGGCTTCCTCCGTGAAGAATTCATCCAGTGCTTCCGGGGTTCCCAGATAGTCCACGCCCTCGAAGCCGAGTTCACGGATCTGATCCGCGATTCGGATCAGAGAGTCCCCATGCGGCATATCCTCCGGGATCGGCGTCCAACCCCAGGAAACGTTTGCAAGTTTCATGTAGCATCCTCCTCTTATATTACCCAATCGTCCAACAAGCGGTTTTTACTTCTTCCATTTTCAACGACCGGCTGGAGCGAATTCCCGCATCCAACATAGCGGCAGACCAAAGATTGTTATTGAGATCCATGGTGTAGTGTACCGGTTCTCCGGTCTCCAGGTGATGGAAGACCTCCTGAGCCAGGTTGGATCTTCCCTCAGGCAGCGGGTAGTCGTCGGAGCAATACACCTTGCTGGGCGTTGTGGAATAACGATCGAGGTAAACACAAACGTTGGCATGAATGCCGTGATCGCCGCCGTTTTCCACAATCAGGGCGCCCTTTTCGCCCCAGACAATGGGCCCGGAGGGATAGCCGCTGCTTATGGTGTTCCAGGTTCCCTCCAGAATGGAAACCGCCTCGGGGTACCGAACCATCAGGGAGGCGTAGTCCTCCGCGTCGCCAAACCGGTGGTTAAAGTTCGCCTTCAAGCCATACACGCCCTGAGGCTTTTCGCCCAGGTACCAGTTGGAAAGGATGGTGCCGTAGCAGCAGTAGTCCAGCAAGCTGCCGCCTCCCGCCGCTTCCTGATGCCACCATTCCTTGCCCAGCTGCCGATCCGTCATGACCTGGCCGTAAGAGAACGGACCCATGGAATCCGGGTTGCGGAACTGGAAACGGTACACCTTTCCCACAACGCCTTCGCTGACAAGCTTCTGGCCCAGGCGGACGCTGGCCTGCCATGTGGTCGGCCAATTGATCATGCAGTCCGCCTTACCGATCCGGGAAGCGCGGGCAATAGCCATGGCGTGTTCAGTGGAATAGGCCAACGGCTTTTCCACCACCACGTGGATCCCGCGCATGAGGATCTCGGGGATAATGATTCCGTGAAACGCGTTCTCGCAGTTCACAAGGACAAGGTCGGGTTTGAGATCGAGAAGATCACGGTAATCCTCAAACACGCGGGTGAACCCACACTGCTCCTGACAGAGCTTCAGGTTCATGGAGCGGCTGGAGCTTTCAAAATATTCAGACTCTACCATCGGCTTGATATCCGAGGCACCGATCCATTCCACGCGCTCCGGCATGGACAGAAACGGCTTGATCTGATCCAAAACGTGCATGTGAGCGAAGCCCACCAGACCAATGCGATATTTCTTCATAACATTCACCTCATCTGTGATCAGTTCCCCTCTGCTCAGAAAGTGGTGTGCAGCGGGACAATGCTCTTTGTCTTGATCGCTTCCGGAATAGTGCACATGATGTCCACCACGTGTCTGGCGTGCTCCGGGGGCAAACCGACGGGACGGTCCTCCTCAATGGCATGGATCAGATCCTGAACCACCTTGCATTGGAAAAAGTTCATCTCAGAAGCCGGAACATCCCACTCCATAGGCTTCAGCCAGCCGCGAATACCGCGCTCCGGCGCATCAAGGTAAACTTCCAGCGAATCGAGCGGGTTCATGTTACCGTTGTTGACGAAAGTGATCGTTCCCTTTGTACCGAAAATCTCCATCTGAGGTGCGCGGCTGTCCTTCTGGCAGAAACCAGACTCCACCACCGCCATGGTTCTCTCGCCGTAATCGAGCGTAATGATGTAGTTATCGTACAGCTGGTCAGCCTGGATCTGCATGCCGTCAAAGGTACCGGTTCTTACCGTGCGGACAGGCTCGGAGATTTTGGCCATGCAGCCCACAGCCTTCGCGGGACCAAGGATGCCCGTGGTCATGGTAAGGCCGTGGACGCCCATGTCGTACAGGGCGCCGCTGCCGGGCCGGTGGAACCAGGTGGGGTCCGCCGTGCGGTACTGGAAATATTCCGGGCCGCCGTGGCAAACGTTGGTGTGCACCTTCATAATCTCCCCGATGCAGCCGTCGGCAATCAGCTTTTTGGCAAAGCGGATGTCGTCACGCAGCATGTGGATCGGTGAAGCAGTGTATTTCACACCGGCTGCCTTGGCAGCCTCGATCTGCTCGGTCACCTCCTCCACCGTCAGGCCGACGGGCTTCTGTGAGTAAAGATGCTTTCCGGCCCGCAGCGCCTTCATGTTGATCTCGTGGTGCGCTGGGATCGATGTCGTGTTCATCAGGATCTCGAAGTCACACTTCTCCAGCAGTTCATCGATGCTGGTGTACCAGGCCGGCACATGAAATTTTTCTGCATAGTTCTTTGCTCTCTCCGGGATGATATCGCAGACTGCAACCAGATCCGCCTCCGGAATCTCGCCGATCCGGGGAAGATACGTATTGTCCGCGATCGATCCGCAGCCAATTAAGGCAACCTTCCATTTTTTCATTTCTGCATTCCTCCATTGTGTCAGTATTGTAATGCCGGGAAACCTGTTCCCGGGCCTGGGTTCAGCTCTTGATGCCGGATGTGGCGATTCCCTGCACGAAGAACTTCTGGGTAAACATGAAGAAGATGATGACAGGGAAGGACAAGAGGAACACGCCGGCCAGAGTTTGTTTTCCCGAATTAGGTTACTTATATTATAGAGAATCTGTTCACTATTTTCCATAAACGCTGTTGAAGAAAACATCAGGATATTGAACAATTTTAGTACACAAAGCTTAAACCCGCGGAGGATCTTGAACTTTATTTATTCATATTGACCTTTCCCTCACTGTGCTTCAGGCCGTTCCTGTACTCTGCCGGAGTGCACCGCATAATCTTTTTAAAGACGATATTAAAATGGGTGGAGCTGTTGAAGCCGGTAAGCTCTGCCACCTCGTAGATTTTCAGCCGGAAGTCGTTCAGGTACTCCTTCGCCTGTTCAATCCGGATTCTGTAGATATAGTGCTGCACGGAAACTCCGAGCTTTTTTTGGAACAGGCGGCAGAGATAAGACTTACTGATCATCAGGTGGTCGGCGATCTCATCGAGCGAGATGTCGCCGCGGCTCAAATTCTGCCGGATATAATCCGCCGCCTCGCGAATCAGGTAGTTTTTCTGGTCAAGAGCCGGCTCTCCTGTCTTCAACCCCTTTTGGAAGTCCTCAAGGAAACGCTGCGCTTCCTCCACGGTTTCGCAGGCCTGAAGCTTTTCCACCGTTTCTTCCGGCGCCTTTCCCTCCTGCAGGAGAAGGAAGCGCACCATATTGGAGAAAAAGTTCTGCACCCCCATAACGTCCAGGTTCTCCCTGTGGTGCTGCTGCAGCCACTGGATGAAAGCATAAAATCGGGAAAAGATTTGCGTGTATTGCTTCTGCGACACACAGATATTGATATCGCCAAGGCATTCCTTGACTTCCGGGCGGCTCATCGTCCGATCCGGCTTGCGCATCTCCTTGATAAGGAACCTGTCCGGCTGAAAATAGTGAAGCTGCAGAGAGTAGCGCGCGTGCTCGAACGCCTCCGGCAATGCAGAGAATTTCGAGACGGCGCTGCTGACACCGTAGCAGGTGTCAGCATTCAGATAATTCTGGAACACGGTGTGGAGTTCGTGGACCAGGCTGCAGGCTTTCTCCTCCCACTGGGTGCTGCTGACACTGTTCTGACTGCTCAGCAGGATAACATACCGGTTTTCCTGCAGAAGAAAAACTTCCAGTTCCTGCGTCCACTGGTGCAGCACTTCCACTGTGAGGTTGATAACGCTTTGTTCCAGTGGGAAGGGGCGTCCCTCTCCGTAACGGGCCTGTACTTTCTGGTAATTCTGCACTGCAAACACAATGCAGCAGAGGTTTCCTTCCCGGATGTGCAATTGACTGACAGGCAACTGCCGTTCAGCAGGTTCGCTGCTGCCGGTGATCAGACGGTGCAGGCAGACATGACGCGCGTAACTGTCCCAGCCTCCCTGCCCCTCGTCCTGCTTTTTGCACAGTGAGTGCCGTACCTCCTCCAGAACCGTCAGGATGTTCGCGCTGTTGATCTCATTTTTTCTCAGGTAATCGAACGCACCGTTCTTCATTGCCTCTTTTACAAAACAGAAATCATCGTGGCAGCTCAAGATAATAACCTTGCACTGAATCTTCAGCTTTTGCAGGGATTTCAGAACTTCGATCCCGTTCATCACCGGCATACAGACGTCGAGCAGGACGATATCCGGGTGTTTTTCCCTGATCATCTCCAGGCCGGTCTGCCCGTTGTCCGCTTCTCCTACAATCTCATAGCCATACTCTTCCCACGCCACAGAAGATTTGATTCCGAGCCGGACCAGGCTCTCGTCATCAATGATCGCGATCCCGATGTTACGCATTTGCCATCTCCTCCTTATAGATACGGGCTGGAATTTCCACAATCACCCTCGTGTACTTGCCGGGTTCGCTGTCGATTTGAATACCGTACTCCTCTCCAAAAATATACTGGATTCTCTTATTCACATTATAAAGACCGATCTTGTTAAACGAATGGGAGTTGAGGGGATGATCTTCCTCCAGAGCCTGTCGGATCTTCTCCTTGCTCATCCCTTTGCCATTGTCGATCACCTCATACAGAATACGGTCTTCTTTTCGGGTAATGTTGATCTGCACCGTGCATTGCCGGACCATACTGCTGAAACCGTGGTAGATGGAATTCTCTACGATCGGTTGCAGAAGGAATTTCAGCGTTTCGTAGTTTTCCAATCCCGGCTCCACATGGACATCAACAAAGATCCTGTCGAAATATTTGAGGTTGATCAGGTTGATGTAGTCCCGGATCAGATCGATCTCGTCCTGAATCCGGATGACCTCCCGGCTGTTTTTGGAGGAAAACTGCATGAGCTTGATCAGGGAATCCAACGCCGTTACCATACGCTTGGATCCTTGCATATCCGCCATCCACTTGATGGAATTGAGCGTGTTGTAGATAAAATGGGAATTGATCTGGGATTGGAGCGCCATGAGTTCTGCCCTGCGCAATTGGATCTGCGTCTCGTAGTTTTTGATGGTGAGGGCGTTGATCTCGTTGATCATGTGCTGGTAGCTGCGGGAAAGGCCTTTGATCTCCACCTGATTTTCAGGGAGCGGAGTCCCGCTTTTTTCCGCTTCAAAGCGCTGGAGCTTCACGTAAAGCTCCTGAAGCGGACGTGTAAAGATTTTGGAAATAAAGATTAAAACCAGAACTGCCAGAACCGTAAGGATCAGCATGAGGAGGAGCGTCATATAAGGAACAACGGCGATCTCTTGATCCAACTGGCTGCGTGGAATCATTTTGACGCTTTTCCATCCCAGGCTTTTGGAGCCCGAGACGATCGTATCGTACAATTCCCCGTCGATTCGGCAGGAAGAAATGCCGTCTTCCAGGCCGTCCTGAAAGAATTTACCGCCAATCTCCTCCGTCAGATTGCTGAACACAACGTTGTTTTCGTCATCCAGCAGGTAAAACCGCTCCTGCGAATCTTCCTTGAAAGCCGACCAGCAGGTCTGGAGATCGTGTACGTTAATGTTGATTAGCATAGTGCCAAGCAGTTGGGAATCATATGGGGAGTAAATTGATCTTCCGACAGTTACGCAATAGGGGCTGGCTGCGTCGGAGAATGCGTACACCAGACGGTTTTGGTGCACTCCCACCAATACTTTCGCCCCCTCTTTACTGGCAATCTTTTCGTACCACTCTTCCGCATGGATATCATAGGACGGATTGACGTTTTCCTTTGTGCAGTAGTAAAACATGCTGTTGTTCCTCGGAAATATGGCGATAGTCTCTATTCTGCCATCCAGGTAATAGCCGTCCTTGTAAAGCAGCTTGTCCACCTGTGCCTTGTCGCGGTATCCTTCGAGAGGTGAACTCTGTTCCTCATAGCTTTTCTGCAGAATGTCTATGAGCTCTTCATTCATTAGCAGGGAATCGGAAATCTTGAAGATTGAATTGAAAAAGTTATCAACGCTGTAAATAATCTGGCTGTTATTCTGCAGCTCCTGCTGCTGCACGTTGCTCAAAAGGACCCCGCTGAAATACTGATAATAAAAGCCTCCCAGTACCACCGCGGGGATCACCGCAATCATGAGCATAGACAATGTCAGCTTTTTTCTCAACGACATATCGTTTTCCTTTCTCGAAAGACTATCGTCCTATGGCAGCACCGCACAATTGCTGAGGCAAGCGCTGTCGAATCACCCATCAG
>ENA-OYYR01000026-OYYR01000026.1-human-gut-metagenome-genome-assembly--contig:-NODE-26-length-72235-cov-15.189886_pt1 | contig 72235 bp, 50 predicted proteins | sample MGYA00244066_ERZ653454 | MGnify/ENA primary metagenome ERZ653454 (study PRJEB26926, sample SAMN06165163) | human gut metagenome | biome: ENVO:00009003; feature: ENVO:2100002; material: ENVO:00002003...
ACTTAACCCAACATCTCACGACACGAGCTGACGACAACCATGCACCACCTGTCTCCTTGCTCCGAAGAGAAATACTGTTTCCAGCATCGTCAAGGGATGTCAAGACTTGGTAAGGTTCTTCGCGTTGCGTCGAATTAAACCACATACTCCACTGCTTGTGCGGGCCCCCGTCAATTCCTTTGAGTTTCAACCTTGCGGCCGTACTCCCCAGGCGGAATGCTTATTGTGTTGACTGCGGCACAGAAGGGGTCGATACCCCCTACACCTAGCATTCATCGTTTACAGTGTGGACTACCAGGGTATCTAATCCTGTTTGCTCCCCACACTTTCGCGCCTCAGCGTCAGTTACAGTCCAGTTAGTCGCCTTCGCCACTGGTGTTCCTCCCAATCTCTACGCATTTCACCGCTACACTGGGAATTCCACTAACCTCTCCTGCACTCAAGCCCGACAGTATCCAAAGCAATTCCCACCTTAAAAGCAGGACTTTCACTCCAGACTTACCGAGCCGCCTACGCGCCCTTTACGCCCAATTATTCCGGACAACGCTTGCCCCCTACGTATTACCGCGGCTGCTGGCACGTAGTTAGCCGGGGCTTCTTAGTCAGGTACCGTCATTTTCTTCCCTGCTGATAGAGCTTTACATACCGAAATACTTCTTCGCTCACGCGGCGTCGCTGCATCAGGGTTTCCCCCATTGTGCAATATTCCCCACTGCTGCCTCCCGTAGGAGTTTGGGCCGTGTCTCAGTCCCAATGTGGCCGATCACCCTCTCAGGTCGGCTACCGATCGTCGGCTTGGTGGGCCGTTACCTCACCAACTACCTAATCGGACGCGAGCCCACCCCAAACCGATAAATCTTTTACCTCAGAACCATGTGATCCCGTGGTCTTATGCGGTATTAGTACACCTTTCGGTGTGTTATTCCCCTGTCTGGGAAAGGTTGCTCACGCGTTACTCACCCGTCCGCCGCTAAAACAGCTCATAGCAAGCTACTCACTGTCTCCGCTCGACTTGCATGTGTTAGGCACGCCGCCAGCGTTCGTCCTGAGCCAGGATCAAACTCTTTCGTTTAATCCTTTATCTCTCAATTGAGTTTCCTCAACCAAGTTTCACTCATTCGGAATTACTGTCTTGTTTGCGTTGTTATTGTTCTGTATCGTTTTCAAGGTTCGTACCGGTCTCGCAAGCGGCTTTTCAGCAGCTCGCGCAACCAGCTTTGTTATCTTAACACAATTTCTGTCCTGCGTCAACCCTTTTTTCTTTTGTTTTTGGGCTTTTTTCAAGACTTTTTAGAAAGACGAACGAATATGCCTGATTTAGCAGTCCATTGTTCGTCGCTTTTGGGCGAACCTTTTCCGTCCATCATTTACCTTTTGTCCGTCAAAAGAGCAGGGGCATCCGCAGCCTTTCTCTGCCACGGATGCCCGATCCGCTCATTATCGCCAAGAAATGTGGCTGCCGCGGTCGTCTTTCTTCACAATCAGCTGATTTTCAATCTCGTCCTTCAGCTCCGAAACGTGCGAAATGATGCCAATCTGCCGCTGCTTGCCCGCCATTTCCTTCAATATATTCACTGCCTCGTTGCGCGCGTTGTCGCTCAGCGAACCAAAGCCCTCGTCGATGAACATCACATCCAGATGAATCGCCGCCGTCGCCGCCTGAATCTGGTCAGCCATGCCGAGCGCCAGCGACAGCGCCGCCATAAACGACTCGCCGCCGGACAGCGTGTTGACGGAGCGCGTCTTGCCCGTTACGATGGAATACACTTCCAAGTCTAACCCCTTGTTTTTGCCCTCGCCCGCGTCCTCGACAGGAATTAGCTTCAGTTCAAACTGTCCGTTCGACATATCGCGGAAGCGCCGGTTCGCGTCGCACAGAATTTTTTCCATATAATTGCGCTGCACGAACGTCTCCAGATTCATCCGGTTGCCGCTTTCGGTGCCCGCCATTACGTCCGAAAGGTACTGCGCGGTGTTTGCTGCCTTGCACGCCTCCGCCAGCGGATCGCGTCCCTCGCGCAGATCTTCCAGCACCTTTTCATTGTTCAAACGCAGGTGTTTCGCGGATTCCAGGGCATCCGATACTTCCTTAAGCGCCGATTCTGCCGCCTTGGATGCCGCCTCCAACTTCGCCATATCCGGCTTTTCCCGCCCGGCAATTGCGCTCTGTGCCATCGTGCACTGTGTCTCCGCCGTGTTTTTCTTCTGGTCAAAGTCGTTGACCTTTTTCTGCAAGCGATCAGGCTCTTCTGCATCATAGTTCGCCGTCAGTGCCTGCCACTGCGCTTCATCCAGCGACTTTTCCGCCATCGTCTGCTGATACTGCTGGTTAAATTCTTCCGCATTCGCCTGTTTCTGCGGCATCTCCTCGTTCAGCCGCCGAATCTGCGTTTCGCAGTCCGTTTCCGCTTTCTGCGCCTGACGTTCTTTTTCCGCAGCCTGACTTGCCGCTGCTTCCGCCTTTTGCTTTGCTTCCTGCGCCTGTGTGCGCTGTGCCACCGCGTCCTCGCGCGTGCGGTATGCGCTGCTGGACAGTTCTTCCTGATGCAGATTCCACGTTTTTTCTGCTTCAGCCTTTTTCACTGCGGTGGATTTTGCCGTCTCCTGCGCGTCGGCTGCTGCCTTTTCCAGCTTGTCGCGTTCTGCCTTCGCCCCTTCGAGATTTTTCCGCACGTTGTCCAGCGCCTTCACCTTCGCCTGAACCGACTTCGACGCGCTTTGCAGCTCCGGCAGCCACGCCGTCAGCATTGCTTCCACATCCGCCGCCGTCGCCAACGGCACATTTTCGCGGATGTTCGTCGCGTTCTCTACCAGCTTTTTTTCCGCTTCTTCAGCAGCTTTTTGCCGCTCTGTCAGCTTGACCTGCGCCGATTCCGATTCTTTTGCTTTCTCTTCCTGCGCTTTCGCCGCGTCATCCGCCGCCTTACGCCGCCGCTCCAGCTGCTCGCGGTTCAGCTGCTGATTTTCCTGCGTCAGCTGGCACGGCGCGGGATGCTCCAGTGCGCCGCAGACCGGGCAAGGCTTTCCGGACACAAGTTCACGCGCCAATAGACCCGCCTGCGCGTTGAGGAACGCCAAGCGATAATCATCATATTCATTCTGTGCCCGCTGATATTTTTGCGTTGCGCTGGCATACGCGTCCTTCGCCGCCGCTGCTTGCCTTGCTTTCTCCTGCACGTCTTTCTGGTTGCCGTGCAAGTCCTCCAGCGATTTCTTCAGGTCGCGATACTGCTGATTCTGCTGCTTGCATACCTCATAAGCGGCTTCTGCGCCCTGCAATTCCGCTTCCTGCTTCCGCCATGCGTCTTCCTGCTTCTTGAAATCATCCAGTGCTTTCTTGGCTGATTCCGCATTCGCCTTCGCCTTCGTATCCGCTTCTTCCGCCTGACGCAGCGTCTTTTCCGCTTCATCCAGCGCATCAAAGGTTTTCAGCGCCTTTTCGACCTTTGTTTCAACCTCCGCGCATTGCGTTGTTGCCGCATCCTTCGTCTTTTCCATCTGCTGATGAAGCACCGCCGCATCCGCCGCCGTCTGCTTCAGCTGCGGAAACTCCTGTTGCTTCGCTGCCAATTCCGTCTGTGCATTCGTCAGCGCAGCCCGCGCATCCTTCATGCGCTGATACTTCGGTTCGATTGCCCACGCATCGCGGATTTTGCCAATCAGCCCGCGCTTTTTCTCGATTTCATCCGCCTGTGCCGCGCATTCTTGCAGTGTCTTTTCCGCGCTCTCCAGCTCTTCAAAGCGCTTCATCAGCGGCTGTGCGGCTTCGATTCGCTTCATGCAGTCGTCGCGGTCGTTCTGCGCCGCTGTCTGCTGCTTCGCCAATTCGCCCTGCTGCAGCTGCAAGCGTGCACACACGCCGGACAGCACCTCCGCCAGCATATCCACCTGTTCAGGCTGCAATTTTTCGGCGGCTTTGATGACCGTGCCTTTCGCCGCTTCCAACGCCTGTGCATCTTCCTCCGGCAGTCCTTCCGTCACCGCTCTCCCCGCAAAAAAGGACATATTCGCCCGCTGGGTCTTCGCCGCGGTGTTCTTTTCCTTCGCCAGCGTCTTCAAGCGTTCGCTCAACTGATAATAGTAGTCCGTTTTCAGCAAATCGCGCAGCAGTGCCGTCTTTTCCTTGCTGCCCGCGCGCAGGAAGTCCATAAATTCGCCCTGCGCAATCATCACCACTTTGCGGAACTGATCTGCCGTCAAGCCCACAAGCTCTTCGATTTTCCGGTTTGTGTCCGACAGCTTGCCCGGATACTGCGAGCCGTCCGGCATCAGCAGCTCCGCCGTCTCGCCCTCCTCCTGCTGCTTTGCACCTGTTCGCTTGGCGGGGCGGATGTGCCGCGGCGTGCGCGTAATCTTGTACGTTTCCTCCTGCCCATGCTGATGCGCCGTAAAGACAAGCGACACAAGCGGCTTGTCATTCCGCACGTCCACAAACTGGCTCAGCAGCTCGTTTTCCTTGCCGCTGCCGTTTGTGCTCACTTCGCCGTAGAGTGCGAACATCATCGCATCGAAAATGGTGGATTTGCCCGACCCCGTGTCGCCGCTGATGAGGAAAAAATCGCCGCCCTTTTGGAAGTCAATCTCCGTTTTTTCGCCGTAAGAGCCAAAGGCCTGCATCGTCAAAAGAATCGGTTTCATGCGTTTTCCTCCTTCATGGCGTTCATGACCTCCGTCAGCAGCGCCTTTTCCTCGGCGTTCAGCCGCTCGCCTGCAAATTGCAGACACAGCTCGTAGGGGGAGAGCGTTTCCGTGCGCTCCTGCAGGGCTTCCAGCTCCACCGTTTCCTTTTCCTCGCGCCGAAGCTCCAGCAGATTCGGGTACCTCTCCCGCAGCAGTTCGCGCAGACCCACCATCTCCGTCGCCTCCGCGCCTATCACGCAGATGGACACGAAATCCTCGCTCGCGCCGGACAGCAGCGCTTCCCGCGTCGCGCGCAGCTTCCGCACCTGATGGATGGGGTGCAGCGGCAAAACCGTCGTCCGCACGTCGCCCTTCGCGCCCATTTCCACCATCAAGATGCCCTTCTGCTGGTTTTCCTCGCTGAGGGAGTAGGGCATCGGCGTGCCGCAGTAACGCAGCGTTTCACTGCCGACTTTCATCGGCTTGTGGATGTGCCCCAGCGCGGCATAGTCAAAATCCGCAATCAGCGACGCAGGAATCGCATCCAGATTGCCGACCTGCTTCACCTCGTTCTCCGCGCGCTCGATGTTCTCCGCGTCGCCGCCATCGGGCAGGAAGAACTGATGGCTGACCAGCACGTTCCGCTCGTCGGGGTTCAGCGGCGACAGCGCCAGCAGACGCGAAAATGCTTCGGGATAGCTCAAATTGTCGCCGTTCTCCTTCGTCCCGGTCACAAGGCGCACCATGCCCGGCCGCACGAACGGCAGCAGGTAGAAATTCACCGCACCGAAATCGTCCGTCAGGGTGACGCGCTCGATGGTTTCGCCCTTCTGCATGGGCGGATTGCCAATCATGTGGATGCCGCGGTCAGACAGTTCGCTGCGGAAGACATCGAGCCGCTGCGCGCTGTCGTGGTTGCCGGAAATCAGCATGATTTCGCCGTTCGGGAGCGCCGCGCGGAGCTGCGTCATGAAGTCGTCGAACAGCGCAACCGCTTCGACAGGCGGCACGGAACGATCGTAAATATCTCCCGCGAAAACAACGGCGTCGGGCTGATACTGCCGGGTCAGCGCGACGATTTCATCAAGAATGGCCTTCTGATCTTTCAGCAGGTCATGCTCGTAGAGCTTGATGCCCAGATGGAGGTCGGATAAGTGGAAAAAGCGCATAGACTGCCTCCTTTTGAAATTACGAATTTCTGCTGACGGCGTGTAATTCACCATTTTTCGTGCTTGTCAGCAGCTTTTTTGTTTCCATTATACAACATTCCAGGAATCTGTCAACGATGAGTAACACCGCACAATTCGGCGGCGCGCCAGCCGACCACCTCATTTGCATCGTGTTCCTTTATTTTTCCATTTTTTTGATTCCCGCGCATGAAAAAAAGGCTGTGAAAGAACGTTTTGTCCTTCCGCAGCCTCTTGCGCAATTATACTATTTCCAGATAAAGCAGTATGATTAGTCACCGAACGAGATGCCGATGTTCCGGGCAGTCGTAATCATCGTGTTGTCCGGCGGAACCAGCTTCGGCACGCCGGCAATGTCGGATAGCTTGTTGTGGGTGATTTCGTTGCCTTTCAGCGCCACGGTTACGCCGTACACGCCGTCGCGGATGAGTTCCGCCGCGTGCACGCCAAACTGCGTGGACAGCACGCGGTCGTAGGCATTCGGGCTGCCGCCGCGCTGGATGTGACCCGGCACAACTGCGCGCGCTTCCACGCCCACGAGGTCGCGAAGCTGCTGCGCTACATACGCGCTGGACGAGAAATGTTCCGCCGCGCGCTTGGCTTCGCGTTCCTTCTTGCCCATTTTCGCTTCTTCGGGGGTCATTGCGCCCTCCGCCACCGCGATAATCGTGAAGCCCTTGTTGCTCTTGGCGCGGCTCTCGACAACCTTGGCAACTTTCTCGATTTTATAGGGGATTTCGGGAATCAGGATGGCATCCGCGCCGCCCGCCACGCCGGAATACAGCGTCAGCCAGCCCGCCTTGTTGCCCATGATTTCCACCACCATGCAGCGCCCATGCGACGCCGCCGTGGTGTGAATGCGGTCGATGACCTCCGTCGCAATGTCCATCGCCGTGTGGAAGCCGAACGTGAAGTCCGTGCCGTACAGGTCGTTGTCAATCGTTTTGGGCAGACCGATGACGTTCAGCCCTTCCTTGGAAAGGAGGTTCGCCGTCTTGTGCGTGCCATTGCCGCCGAGGGTGACAAGGCAGTCAAGTTTCAAATCCTTGTAGGTCTTTTTCATGGCAGCAACCTTGTCCACGTTGTCTTCGCCAATCTTGCGCATATCGCGGAAGGGCGTGCGCGCTGTGCCAAGAATCGTGCCGCCAAGGGTCAGGATGCCGGAGAACTGGCTGCGCTTCATCTCCTGATAGTCGCCCGTGATGAGACCCCGATAGCCGTCGTGGATGCCGACAATCTCCGCGTCAAACAATTCATACGCCGCGCGGGTCACGCCGCGGATTGCCGCGTTCAAGCCGGGGCAGTCGCCGCCGCTGGTCAGAATACCGATTCTTCTTTTCATTGCCAAACCTGACCTCCTCTTGATTTTTGCTGGATTCAAGCGTATTATAGCATGGTTGCAGGCAAATTTCCACCGTCATTTTGACGAAATTGCCCGTTCTGTGTCTATCGTGTGTTTCTAAAATGAGACCGATGCAGTTTCGAGCAGATTTTCTTGCAATTCAAGGATGAAAACCGAAGGTTTACTGGCGGTAAATCGAGGTTTGAAGACGCGGAAGTGCAAGAAAAGATGCCGAAAATGCTGCCGGGCGAATTTAGAAACACACGCAAGGGCGGGTGATTATTCCGCGCTTTCCGCAAAGGCGCGGAGCATATCTTTTGCTTCGTTCGGGTCTTCAACCAGATTGATAGACGCCCGCAGCTGTGCCGCGCCGCGCATTCCGCTGACATACCAGCCGACATGCTTGCGCATCTCGTTCACCGCCACGCGCTCCGGCTTCCATTGCAGCAGCATGTCATAGTGGCGCAGGGCGGTTTCCACGCGCTCCTGAACGGTCGGCGCAGTCACTTCTTCACCGGACAGCCGCTGCTTCACCTGACGGAACAGCCACGGATTGCCCAGCGCGCCGCGCCCAATCAGCAGCCCGTCCACGCCGCTTTCCTCCAAGTGGCGGGCGGCGTCATCCGCCGTGAAGATGTCGCCGTTGCCAATCACCGGCACATGCACGGCTTCCTTTACCTTGCGCACATACGTCCAGTCCGCGTGACCGCTGTACTGCTGCATCCGCGTCCGACCGTGTACAGCAATTTCGCACACGCCGCAGTCCTCCGCCATTTTCGCCATGTCCACGACGTTGATATGCTCGTCGTCCCAGCCAAGGCGCATCTTGACCGACACAGGCAGGTGGCTCGCCTTGCAGACCGCACGGAGGATTTTTTCTGCGTTTTCCGGCGTGCGCATCAGCCCGCTTCCCTCGCCGGATGCAGCGACCTTATGCGCCGGACAGCCCATGTTCACGTCCACGCCGTCGAAGCGCCCCATGGCGGACAGTTTTTCCGCCGCGCGCGCCATCAAATCCGCTTCTTTGCCGAAAATCTGCACAAGCAGCTTGCCCTCGGTGTCCCGGCGTTCAATCAGGGAAACGGTCGCAGGATGGTTGCGCGGCGCGTAGAGGTAGCCCATCGCGCTGACCATCTCCGTCGTCGCTACATCGCAGCCCTGCTCAAAGCACAGGACGCGGAACGGCCAGTCTGTAATGCCTGCCATCGGGGCAAGGCGGATGCTCGTCATGCCTTATCCCCCCGCGGGAAAAGCGCAACGCGCACCGGCGTATCCGCATACGGTGTCAGCGGCAGCGCACGAATGTCGCCCATCAACGCAGGCAGCACCGGCACATCCACTGGGGCATTGTTTCCTTTTTTCCACGCAATCGGCGCAAACGGGGCAGTCACGCCGCTTTCGGTCACTTTGCCATTGCCGCACAGCGCATATGCCCAATCGCCGTCCGCCGAGAGCGCCAGCACCTGCGGGCCACGCGTGAGGTACGTTGCCTGATGATAGGCGCTGCTGTGCCGCATGACGGGCTGTTCCAGCACGGCGACGATTTCGTCCCCGTCGTGCCAAACGCGCTCGATGCCGATGCAGCCATCCACCAAGCGGTATTCCGCCGTCGGCGCACCGTTGACGAGGATTTCGGACGACGACGCCCACGCCGGAAGCCGCATGTGGAAAAACGCTTTCTGATCGTTCTTCATGTGCATCTTGATGGCGTAGCGCTCGCCCTGCGCGTCGATAGTCAGCACCATCTTGCTGTCACAGACGGCGTATTTGCCGGGAATGAGCATATTGACCGCGAAGCCGTCCACCCATGCAGTCACGGCGGACTGAATCGCCAGCGCATAGCCGCGCGCAAGGCGTCCGAGCGTCAGCGCGAAACTTCCCTGCTGAGTCTCCTGCGCCGCCAGCGAGTTGACGCGCTGCACCAGCTGCACGCGTGTTTCCTCCACGCACGCCGGCAGCGCATTGAACACCAGCCGTTCCAGCTCATCCCATGCCCAAACCGCGTGAGCGCCCATGCCTGCGCACACAAACGCTTCCGCCCATGCGCCCAAGGTATCATTGAAAATGCCCGTGCTTGGATTGCCGCCCGCAAGCATCGGATTTGCGGTCAGTCCACCGCAAATTGCGCCGTGATAGCGGCTGATTTTCTCCCAGCCCGTTTTTGCGGCGTTCATCTCCGTCGCCGAGCCGTTGAGCCAGCCGCGCGCCAGTGCCGCACGAGCGCCGTCCGCCAGTGCCGCCGCATTCGTCGTCAGTGCCAAACGGGTGTAGTAGCCCTCCAAATCGCCGTTTTCCTTCTTCAGACCGGCGTCCAGTTCTTCTGCTGAAACAGCCTTGCTCACGGGCGTCTGAATCGGGGTCGCGGTCAGGACGCCGCTCCAGTTCATCGTGCTGGCGGACAGAGTGCGGGCAAGTTTGAGCATGGCAGGAATGCCCGTGATGCGGTAGACCTTTTCCAGCAGTTCGAGCAGATCCGCCGGGAACGCGCGGACGTACTCATCCGCCGCAATGTCATCCCACTGCTTCGCCGCCCACTGGAACCAGCGCAGCAGCACCGTCAAATCTTCCTTCTTCGCTTCCGCTTCATACAGCGCCCACACCGCGCGCAGGACATACACCGAGTCCTCAATCGTCAGCGCGAAAGAGCCATCCTCCCGCTGAGCGGCGGCAGCTTCCCGAATCGCCTTGACTGCGGGCGACTGCATCGCATCCGCCTTCACAAGGCACGCCAGACGGAACGCGCCTTCCAGCAGCAGTGGCTCACGGCGACTCTCCACTTGCGCATACAGACGCGTCAAGGCAGGCAGGTTCACGCGCACCTGACCGGCGCGCAGGGGCTGACTGGTCAGCATTGTCAGCGGCGCTTTATCAAAAACAGGCTTGAGTGGCACAGTTCGTTCCTCCAAATACTTTCCTCATTATTATTTACCATCAAACATTATACAGCATTTTCGCGCAAACTGCAATCACTGAATTGTAAAAAAACACGCACCAGCCGTGTTTTCATCATGCTGATGCGCATTTTTTCTACAATCAGGTTTCCTCCGTATCCTTCGCGAAAATCCAGATGCTTTCTTCCTTATTCAGTCCGTCGCACGCCATAATCCGCAGGTGAATCGGCATACCGTCGCTGCGCTTGTAATGTTCGTCAATTGTGCCTTCCCTCGCAAGGCGCTCCCGCACAATCTTCGCGCATGTCAGCGACTCAAACTCTTCCTGATCCTCCGGGGCTATATAGAGCCGGATATATTCCAGCATCGCGCGGCGGAACGAGCCGTTGCACTTGTCCAGCATGTCGCGGAAGAAATCCGGAATCAGGATTTTGCGGAAGGAATCCTGCGCAAAGTTGATAAGGTACACCGCAATGTATTCCGGCGCAATGACACGGATGAACTGGTCTGCATCCTGCTTTTCCTGCATCAGGCGATCCAGCTTTTCGTTCAGTGAGCGCATCCGGCGTTCCTGACCGTTCTGCTGATAATACGCTTCTTTGTCGCGGCGCATAGCATCCTCGGCACGGTTGACGATGTTCTGCACATTCTCTTGCCCCGTGCCTTGCTGCACACCGACGGATATTTCGTATTCCGCGCCTCGAAGCGTCATGCGCAGTTTTTCCACTGCCAGCAGCACTTCATCATGCTTGCGGTTGCAGCAGAGAATGACGAACTCGTCGCCGCCGATACGGTAAAGTCGGTCGTTCGGGAAGAAGCTCCGCGCTGTGCCTGCCACCATGCACAGCATACTGTCGCCTGTTTGATGACCCAAGTGGTTGTTGATTTCGTGCAGCCCAACGACATCAATGTAAACGCATTCGATGGTGTCTGGATGTTCCTCGTTCAGCAGCGAAACATCCTTCTCAAACTTCATGCGGTTGAACAGCCCCGTCAGTGCGTCGCAGTTGCAGTAGTATTCCAGTTCACGCTGATAGCGGCGGTCGGCTTCCATGTTCACCATGTCGTCCGTCTGACGGATGCACAGCAGCGTCCACGGCTCCTGCTGCGTGTAGCCGCGGCTGGTCAGGACAGACAACTCCACCCAGTTGAAGCGCTTGCCGTCAGACAAGCGGAAGCGGAAGTCCATGTGCCGCCGCCCACTGAATATCTCCGTCTGCAGGTGTGCCAGCGCCATAAACCGCTGGTAGTCGTCCAAATCCTCCGGGTGAATCAGCCGCTGACGCACCAAATCGTTGCTGAAGCGCGAAAACGGCATCTGCGCATCCGGCAGCGGCGGCGTACGCTTGAGCAGCTGGCATTCGCCCGTGTTGAGATTCAGCCGAGCAAGCAGCAGATACGCACTGTCCAGCGTCGCAATCACATCGCGCTCAATCTCCGGCGTTGTATTCCACTGTTGGCTGGGCGCAGCAGGCATCGGCGATACGCCGGAGAAGCGCTGAATATCTCGGTAATCCTCCGGCACAATGATGCTCAGCAGGCGCTCGGCATCTTTCACCGGGAGCGGGCGATAGAAATAGTAGCCCTGCCCGTAGATGCAGTTCATCGTTTTGAGCATATCGACCTGTTCCTTCGTCTCCACGCCCTCGGCGATAATCGTCATATTCAGCTTGTGCGCCATATTGACAACGGAATCCACAATTTGGATGCCCTTCTGCCGGTTCTCCACGTTCATCTCGATGAACTTCATGTCCAGCTTCAGCACATCTACGTTCGTATCTTTGAGCATATTGAGCGATGAATAGCCGCTGCCGAAGTCGTCCATCAGCACAGTAAATCCATACTGGTGGAGGCGGTCGATGGCTTCGCGCACGAGATTGCTGTTCTCCGCGAACGCCGTCTCGGTGATTTCCACGCGAATCAGCTCCGATTTGAGGTCATAGCGTCTGACCATCTCGCGGAAGTGCGCAGGAACGTCCATTGCCTTCATATCCGTGATGGACACGTTGACCGAAATCGGCACGATATGCTTTCCGCCGCGAATCCAGCCGCTCATTGTGCGGCAGACGCTCTCCCAAATGTAGCGGTCTAAATCCGTCACCAGCCCGGTTTCTTCCAGCAATGGGATGAAGCGGCTTGGCGACACAAGCCCCATTTCCGGGTGATGCCAGCGGACAAGTGCCTCCATGCTGACGATGTTGCCCGTCAAGCTGTTGCACTTCGGCTGCAGATAAAACGTAAATTCGCCGCGCTGGATGCCGATGCGCACGTCGCTGAGCAGGCGCTGATGTTTTTCCAGCTGCTGCATAATCTGCTCGGAAAAGCGGCAGATGCGGTGATTCAGCTTGCCCCTGACCGCCCCGGATGCAATCTGCGCATTGTTGCACAGCACGCTGATATCGTCGGAATGCTCATCCACCGAGCAGATGCCCAGCAGCGGCAGAAAGCCGTCAAGCTGCTGATAATCCTCGATGCAGTGGAAAATCAGGTCGTATATCGCCTGCGCCCGCTTATCGTCATCCGGCATACACAGGAAAAAGTCATCGCCGCCAAAATACCCGGCAATATAGTCGTTCTCCTTCGCAAGCTGCGCCAGCTGATGCCCGATTGTGTGCAGCAGCTCGTCCCCCTGCACCTGCCCATACCAGTTATTGAACAGTTTGAAATGTTCTATGTCGATGGACAGTACGCACCAGCCGTTCAGTTTCTTCTCCGTCAACAGCTGTTGCACCTGCCGCAGGAAGTCCAGCCTCTCAGGCAGTCCCGTCAAGGAATTCAGGTTCGACGTCCGACGCACGGAGGTCAGCTGTCGTGCCGACGGCAGGAGCTTTTGTTCGCGATTCGTCATACCTGCAAGCCCTCTTCTCTGTATTGTCATAAAAGGCGGCGCCGCACCCTTGCCGGTGAATTTTCTTCACACATTGTTCAATTTATTCTATCATCTTTCGTAAATTTTCGCAATAGCCAGAAACGAGAACGGCGAATATTTTATACTATTTCCAAATGAAAATGCGCCAAGATGCGCGGCGAATTTTTTGTTCTGGCTAACGGGAACGAAATGCAGCGTAGCAGCGCTACGCTAAATGGAGTGAGCGGACGCCAGAACGAAAAAGGCGCAAGCAGATGGCGCAGTTGAATCTGGAAATAGTATTAGGTGTTTTCCACACTACTTTTCGCCGAATCTTCCATTTTTGATGCTTCTTCCGTGCGTGCGACGTTCTCTGTCACGGAAACGTGGATGTGCCCTTCCGCGATTGCTTTCGCCATGTCGAAATGGATGTTATCCTTCTTCTCTTCGGCGTTTTCGGGGCGATCCATATAAATCACGCGGACGTCTTCTTTCTCCGCGGCAGTCTTGCTCCACGAGCGAACTGTCCACGCCGCCAGCAGAATCAGGAACGGAATCATGTTGTAATGATAGCGCACCTGCGTTTCCAGCAGCATATGGCTCAGCGCCGTGCCAAGGAAGAAGAGCATACAAACGAGAATCATGGCGTTCGGGGCAAGCCGCCGCCGCCACGCTTCCATTGCGCCCAGCGCTGCGAACAAGAGCACCGCCATGTACATCACGCGCCCAATGGGACGGATGCTCTCCAGCAGGCTGCGCAGTTCAGGCGTCAGCGTCCCCTGCTGCTCCGTCCAGAGCAGATTCCAGTCAATGCCGAAATCATCCGTTCGCCACAGGTCGCGGAACTTGTAGACCATCAGGTTCAGCACATTTTCCGGCTCCGACTGGATGCGCTGCGCCGCCACTTCCATACACGCCTGATGCGCCCCCGTCGCGGACTTCGTTGTGTCATACGCCTGCGCGAAGAATTCGCTGTCCGTCTCGTTCCACAAGCCATTCGACTGCGTGTTCAAGCCGACCATGAGGTTGTAGCCGGACGCGTACAGCCCCGACGCAGGCTGCTCGCCGATGATGTCAGAAATTGCGCGGTTGATGACGCTGCCCGTGACGAGATAGCACACCAGCACCAGCACAATGCAGACGATTGGCTGGCTTGTGGCGTAGCGCGCGCCCTCCACACGGATTTCGTTCATCGGGTCGCCCGTGACGCACAGCTGCGCCACGCAGTACGCCGCCAGCAGGATGACCGCCATCGGGCGAATTGCGCCCGCAAGCGCCAGCACGATGCCCAGCAGCGCCATCACGCCCAGCATCCGAGAAGGCGCAACATCGTAGAGGCTGCCCTTGCGGCGGTCAAGAATACTCGTCATCATGTCCGCAGCAAGCAGAATCAACATCGTGAAGGACGGTTCGGTGGCAACCATGTTGCTGAACAGGATGTGCGACGGCCACAGGCTCATCAGCGCCACCGCCACCAGCGCGCCCGTGCGCCCCGCGATTCGCCGAGCGATATGCCCCGCCAAGAGGATGGAAATCACACTGCACACAAGGTTTGCGTACAGCGCGTTGCGCACCGACGCGCCGAAAATAGCAAACGTCGGCCACAGAATGAGCATCGGGAAGCCGATGGTGTGCGGGTAGAGCGCGATATAGCGGCGGTCGACCGCTCCTTCGGCGGACATCAGCGTATCATTCAGCAGGTGATTCGCCATGCGGTAGTACGTCTCAAAGTCCGAATCCGGCTCAACGGGGATGTTCCAAATCACCCACAGGCGCAGATACACGCCGACACCCACCAGCACCGCACCGAGCGCAATCATTACGATGTTTTTGGGAAGCGGCTGCATCTTCTGCCCGCACTTGCGCGAAATCCGCCCCAGCAGCAGCGCAAGGAGCGACAGCCCCGCCATACTCAGCACCCAGATACCCTGTCCGAGATATTCCCGCTCCGTCGCGCGTGTCACATATTCAAGGCTGGCGCTGAGCGCCAAGCCCATGCACATGATAAACAGCGTCAGCGCGAGATAATCAAGCAGATTCTTCTTGCGGCTCATGGTCTGCTTCCTCCCTGATTGCATTTTCCGCCGTGCGCCGCGCCGGAATCAGCCGCCGCACAAGCACCACGCCTGCCGCCACAACAAGCAGGTCGTGGCAGAGCATAAAGGTATACATTTGTTTGTTGTTGTCCGCAAAGCCGTTGCCGATGACCGACAGCGGATATTGCATTACGCCGACGAACATCACGCACAGGAACAGCATCGCCAGCAGCTTTGTCTGCTTCTGGGGCTTTTTGCGGAAAATCAGCGTCAGGCAGAACACGCCCGCCGTACCGTAGAGCAGCACATACACCCAGAACGCGCGCGCCGCGAAGATGCTGCGCAGATTACACCAGAGGTTCATGCGATGCAGCGGACGATTGTCGCTGTACCGCGCGTCCGTGTATGTCATGAACGACGTGCTCAACGTGACGGATTCCTGTGCCGCGCGGTTCATCATTGTCAGCATGTCCTTCGGATGGCGCAGATAGTAGCGCACAAGCGTCATCGTCGTCACATGGTCGTAGAATTTCTCCTGCAGCTCGTCCGACTCAATGGGATAAACGTACTCGCTGTTCGGATAGTACGCGTGCTTGCCAATGTCCGGCTTCATTTCCGCCGGAATGCCCAATTCTTCCATGGCTGCGTCCGGGTCGTCGGCAATCATCAGCGCGCCGTAAAACACGCTCTGCCAGATGGTCTGCTTTTCGGAGACCCCCTGATTTTTGCGGTACACGCCAAGCGTGTCGTAGCTGACCAGCCCGCACAGCAGCGCGCCCATGAGCGAAAACGCAATCAGCGGCTTTTTCGCCTGCGGATGATGGTAGACGGTAAAGACAATCAGCAGGACAAGCGCCGCCGGGAGCGCCAGCGCCATCTGTGCCTTGGCAGTGCAGAGAAATCGCACGCTGATGGCAAGCAGAATCATCCACAGCCAGCTTTTCCGGCTTCCGCGCGGCATCAGCGCCAGATGCACCGTACAGGCAATCGTCAGCATCAAGCCGACGGGAATCATCGTTTCGCCGAAGAGCGAGTTGTACCATGCGAGGTAATTTTCGCCCAGCAGCATACACGCAACAATCAACCCCGCCGGAAGCGTCAGCTTGCCCAGCAGCGGATACAGGTCGTGCACGAGCAGCAGCAGCGCCGCCATCACCAGCGACAGGAGGATGAACGCCTGCACCTGCGTGGAGTAATGGCCGCCCGTCAGCAGGGTGATGAAGCGCACGAGCATCGACGGGAAAATCAGCGAATAGGTGGGGTCTATGGAGGTCAAGCGCGCCGGATGGAACGGCTCACGGTAGGAGAAATCCTCGACGACACCCCACTCAAACTGCGTCGATTCATCATCGAGCTGCGGCTGCGCCCAGTACAGGTCGATTTGTTCCATCATACGCCCGAAGTCGCCGTTGTTCACGCCGCCGATGTGCTCTGCCGGAAGCAGCTGCCAGCAGCAGAGTGCCACGCAAACCAATGCAACAATGGCGACCGTCCCCTTTTGCGTCATGCGGATTTTACGGAGATACGCCAGCAGTCCGCCGGACGCGCCCGCCGAGCAGGGCGGCAGCGCCAATTTCGCGTCCTTCACGCTCAGCCACACCATCAGGCGGCGAAGGACCACCGCGCCGGAGGCGAAACTCACCAGCACCATCAAACCGCCCAGCAGGAACGCCAGTGGCTTCACGGTCAACAAGTCAATGCCGCCCGTCAGCACAAGGGTCAGCGGCAGATAGCCAATCGTGCCAAGCAGTACCATCAACAGAAACGCGCAGAGCATCACGGATGCGCTCTGCCGCCGTACAATGGGCAGCAGCAGCACGAGGAGCGCCGCGCAAATCAAGCACCAGCGGGAAATGGCGTGATGGTCACGCCCGAAAATGGTTTCCAGCACGGTATGCAGCGGTGAACGTGACGAAACGGCATTCCCGGCATCGTCCGCCAAATACCAGCTGTCCGCGTTCCGCAAAGCGCTTTCGTTTTTGTCCATCATGGTGCGAACGACTGCCGGATGCTGAATCGCAAATTTCACCCGTTTCCCCAGCGAAATATTTTCGTTCAGCAGGACGGCATTTTCCGCGTCCCGCGGATCGTTCACAAAATTTTCGGAAGGTTCATAGTAGCTTTTGCCGATGTCCGCGAGGTAACTTTCGGGCAAGCCGAGGGCTTCCAGCGTCTCTTCCGGCTTCTCCGATGCGGGCAGATAGCCCTGAAACACCGCAAGGTAGTTCGCGGCGGCGGAATGCACCGTGTCGTCCGCCTGCCAGCCTGTGACCAGGCCGCTCACGGACATCAGGCTTGCAATCAGCACACACGCCGCATGAAGCGGACGTTCTGCCCGTCCGGGGCAGCTATGCACGGCGCACAGCACAACCGCCAGCACCGCCGCGGGCAGCAGCACCATCATCTGCGCCATGGTACGCAGCATCAGCTGCGCCGCGAAAAGCACCAGCAGCGCCCATTGAACGCCGCATCCCTTTTCCCGGCACAGGCAATAAACCGTCGCGCCGAGGAAAAGAAGCAAATATGCCATGGAAGCGCCGACCGCATACAGGCTGTTCAAATAGCCGATGACAGCGGGATTCGCCAGCGCAAGCGGCAGTCCGAGCGTCGCAAGAATCGCCGCCGTGCGCGACCGCCGCGCCATCCCGTTTGCCAGTAGGTACGCGCCCCAGCCCATCAGCAGCGCATACACGACCGCCAAATAACGCGTGCTGAAACCCAGACCGAACGGGTGTGTCGCCAGCCGGACGAGCGCAACCGCCGCGCCGACGGAGGTACGGGACGCAAACAGCAGCGTGGAATACGCCGTGTCCTCATAGGCGAAGTCCTCCACGCGCTGCCCGGTCGGGATGCTCTCTTCCGCATAGCGCAGCGCAAGCCCTTCCGCCGCCGAAGCATAGCTGCCGTCCGCCACCACCCCGATGGACGGCGACGCAAACAGCGTCCACAGAATCGCCGCTACGGTCAGCAGAGCCGCCATCAATCCGGTCAGCCTCGCCCGTCGTGTCTGTTCCATGCGCAAGATTCCTCTCTTTCGATATGGGTTAGAATCGGCTGTTGTCCTTCACAGGGGCGGAAAGCGCCGCTGCGTCCTTGTCAGACAGCGCGCCGTCCGTAATGTTCAGCGTCCGGATGCCCGCGTTCGAGAAGCGGAACAGGTTTCCGTCCGCATCGCGCTGTGCGCCAAGGAGGAGCGTCGCGTCGTAGTTATCGCAGGCGCTTTCGACACGCTGGACAAGCTCGCCATCCTGCCAAATCGTGTACTGACTGCCGGATTTGACGACCACGAGGTGCATCAGCGACGTGCCCTGCGGCAAATCCACCGTGACGCCGACGCTATTGCCGACATAGGCTGTGAGCGTATCGGCATTGTCTTGCCGGAGCATGAAGCCGCGGTAATGCCCGGTTTCCTCGCTGAAGCAGGACATGTAGACGCCGTTGTTGACGCCCTTGCGCACGTCGATGACGGTGTCGAGCGTCCAATCCTTCGTGGCGACATCGTAGAGCTTCACGCCCGTGTCGAGCGCGCGGTCACTGCCGTTGCCGACGAATGCGCCGGGCATGGTGTACGCGGCGGATTCCGCAACCAGTTCCGGCGGCAGCGGCGCGTCGGCGAAGTCATATGCCGCAATGTCCGCTTCTGCCATCACGCCCGCGTAGACAGACAGGTGATTCACCTGCGTCTGGCTAATGCGGAAGATATTGCCGTCCGCGTCGCGCTGGGCGCCGATGAGCAGCGTGCCGTCATAGCTATCCGCAGGCGATTCGGCTTCGGCGACGAGCAGACCGTCCGCATAGATGCGGTAGCTTGCGCCGTCCTTGACGATGGCGATATGCATTTCGCGGTCAAATTCGCCCGGCACAGTCACGCCGACATTCTGACCGAAAACGATGTTGATCTGCGCGTTGTCCAGCTGGCGGATCAGCAGACCACGATAGTTCTTGGCATTCTCATCGAAGCAGGACAGGAACACGCCATTGCCGGGATTTTCACTCGGCGTGACGCTGGTCAGCAGGGTGAAGCGCGTCGCAGTGGAGGCAAACAGCTGTGTCTGCGTATCGAGATACGACGCCTGACGATATGTTTCGTCGCCGCCGACGAACTGCTCCGGAAGCGTGTAGGCTTCCGCCGCGTCCTTCACGCCGATGCCGAGCGGCTTGGGCGCTTCAGGCAGGTCTTCCGGCTGCCACGCAAGGATTTCGCGTTCCGTCAGCACGCTGTCATAGACTTCGAGGTTCAGCACGCGCGTGGGCGAGAAGCGGAACTTCTCCCCGCCGGGGGCAAGTTCTTCGCAGCCGAGGAGGAGCGTGCCGGAATAGGCGTCGCAGGGAAGCTGTTCATTCTCATAGAGTTTTTCACCATTTAGATAAATAGAATATCGTTCATTGTCCTTGGTGATAGCAAGCGTAGCGGAATCACCATGCAAAAGTGGCAGCATGAATGTACGATTGTTCCCCAATATCACTTGGAGCGCATTGCCTTCACCGCGAATCAGCAACCCACGATAATTCTCGCCATTTTGCTCATCAAAGCAAGCCATAACGACCTGCCCTTCATCCGTGTCTGGCAAGGGCAGACCAATTTGGGTCAATATTGTCCATGAACTATAACGATTTTCATAGAGTTTAATCTTTGTATCATAGTATTCAGAAACACCATCACCAGAGAACTGATTACTTAAGATAAACTCTGCTTTGTTTTTATCAGCAGTTGTCTGCGAAGCATTCCATATAAATCCTTCGATTTTTCTACAATCACGCAAAGAATAATTTTGTGATAAATACTGTCCCACAATGTGGGAAAACTTAACAATACCTTGATTATTTAAGTGACCGCCATCGTAAAAGTCAGTGTTTGCGTCCATCCCAAGGCTATCCCATTCCTTCACATAGTTGAGGAACGGTACGCCTTCTTCTTTGGCAATTTCTGCAACAGTGTTCAGCCGCATAGCAGCTTCTTCTGTCGCTTCAAACGGCGCAGCCATCAATATTAGCGTAATGTTCTTTTGCTTGCACAAATCAATCATTTTTCGCAAATACTGTTCGTTTTTTTCAGTAATCGGAAGTTTATCTGTAATGGAAGCATAATCCAGCATTTTTAGGATAGCCACGCCACCCTCCGGGCGTCTCGGCGCAGGAAGCGACAAATCATTTTCCTGCACAAAATCCGCAATAGTTAAATCATCATACCGTTCATGATAGTACGGCAATCCCCACAAGGCTTCTACGGCATCCGTCCACTTTTCGTAAGAAGCAAAAGCCGCTTGAATTTTGTTGATTCCAAAGTTCAGCAATTCGACGTTTTTTATTGCTGTTTCTTTGGGCGAATAGTCCATTGTTGTCGTGCTTAAGTACACTTCAGCAATCACAATCTGCGGGCTTTGTGCTGACAGCGCTTCTTTCAAGCAATAGTAAGTATTCCAGATCGGTTGCATGCCAACCCACAAATTGTAACTTGAAATACCATATTCATCGAAAATTTGCTGATTATCAACATTTGTCCCGATATGCGACGACCCGACAAGCAGCACATCCACCGTGTCCGGCGGCAGCTGACGCAGCTTGACCATCGACACCATGTCGTCCGTTTTGATTTTCAGCACCTGATCCATCAGTCCATAGCACAGCGCCAGCACCAGAAGGAAGGCGAGAACCTTGACGGCTTTTTGAATCAGCTTTTTCATTCTTTCCGCGCTCCCTTCGTCAGAATTGGAAGTAGATGAACGACGATGCCGCAAAGCCGGGGCCGTAGATGCCTGTCAGCAGGACGACGAAAATCGCCGCGAGGTAAATCAGCCAGCGGAACCAAAGCTGCTGCCGCTTGACTGCTTCCAGCACGGACACGCCCTTTTCCTGCATCAGGCTGACCACCAGCAGAATCAGCAGCGCACCCAGCAGCACAAGCCACTCCGTCTGGTCAAGCCCCAGTTTCAGCAGGCTGCCGTCGAAGAAGATGCTGGTGCTCCAGCCGCGGAAGAGGCTCGACAGGAGGTGCATGGCGTCACCGAGGCTGTTCGCGCGGAAGAAAATCCATGACAGGTCAATCAGCACAAACGTCGTCAGAACCTGCCCGATGCGCCAGCTCAGCGTCTTCGTGCGCGCGCCGGTTTTCTGCTGGATACGGCGGCAGAAAGGCTTCGTAATGCCGCCCGCCACCTGATACAGCCCATTGATGCCACCCCAGATGACGTAATTCCACGCCGCGCCGTGCCACAAGCCCGACACAAGCATGACAATCATCTGGTTGATGTACTTACGCACCGTCCCCTTGCGGTTGCCGCCCAGCGGAATGTATAAGTAATCGCGGAACCATGTGCTGAGCGAGATATGCCAGCGCCGCCAGAAGTCCGATACGGACACAGCGAGATACGGGCGCTCGAAGTTCTTCATCAGCTTAAAGCCCATGACCTGCGCCGCACCAATGGCGATATTGGAATAGCCCGCGAAGTCACCGTAAACCTGAAACGCGAAGAGAACCGCCGCAATCAGCACGGTCGGGCCTTCGTAGTAATTGCAGTAATTGAACACCTGATTGACCAGAATCGCGGCGCGGTCAGCAATGACGATTTTGAGGAAGAAGCCCCACACCATCCGAAGCAGACCGTCGCGGACGCTATCGTATTCCAGCTTATGCGGCGTGTCGAACTGCGTCAGGAGGTTGGTCGAACGTTCAATCGGCCCGGCGACCAGCTGCGGGAAGAAGCTGACGAACGCCGCGTACTTGATGAAATTCGTCTCCATGCGCACGTCGCCGCGGTAAACATCAACGACATACGACAGCGCCTGAAAGATGTAGAACGAGATGCCGACAGGCAGCAGCACGTCAAAACCGGGTGTGACAGGCGCAAGACCCATCCACCCGCGAATAACGTTGAGGTTATCAACGGTAAAGTCGAAATACTTGTAGAAGAAGAGAATCGCGAGGTTGACAGCGAAGGACACGCCAACCCAGACCTTGGAAAGCTGCCGAATCGGGCTTCCTGCCTCTGCCGCTGCTTTCTCCTTGGTGCGCCGTTTCCCGATCAGCAAGCCGAAAAGGAACGTGACCGCCGTGGAGAAAAGCAGCAGCAGCGCATACGCCGGATTCCAGTTCATGTAGAACAGGTAGGACGTCAGAAGAATCCAAAAGACGCGCAGTTTGCCCGGAATCGCGTAGTACAAGAGCACGACTGCCGGGAAAAACAGCAGAAATTCAATGGAGTTGAACAGCATGAGCCTTTGTCTCCTTCCTCCGCCTCGCCGAAAATCAGGTTACTTATCGTCGTACTTTCTGCGGTGGTGAATACGCACGAGCAGCAGCACCGCAGCAAGCAGCAGCACCAACATGCAGCCCATGCCGACCAGCAGCAGCGTCATCGGCTCACGATTCTGCACGATAACATCCGCGAACGACGGCTTTTCCGCGTTCTGCGTCAGCGCTGTGGACACGGTGAACTGATAGCTGGATGCGCCGCCGTAGCTGTCCACCACCAGCGCTTCCTTGCCCAGCGACCAGCGGTTCTTTTCCGTGCTCAAGCGCGCCATCAGGTTCTGCAAGCCTGCTTCGGTCGCGGCGGAAGCGGTCAGCAGCGCCATCGTTTCATTGTAGGGGGATTTCATCAGCTGGAGCACGCTGGCTTCGTGGGCATAATCCGTCGTCATCACCAGCTTCGTGCTTTCGGCAAGGCTGGTCATATCGTCCGTGTACTGGAAATGCAGGTAAGGATTGATCTGCTTGAGGACGCTGTTTCGGTCGGACAGACCGACGACAATCAGGTTGCTGTTGCCGTAGGCGGCTGCTTGGAAATTCTCCGCACGGATGACTTTCAGCAAGCCATAGGGCGTGCTGCCCGCGCCAAGCATCGCCATGATGCGCCCCGCGAGCGTCAATTCCGTCTGCGTCGCGTCATCGCTGAGGATCATCACAACGTTGTTCATGCGGCTTGCGCGCTGGAACGGTGCCGGCAGATTTGCCAGATTCAGCGTTGTGTTTTCGCCCGCCGGCAGGTACAGTGACGAGTTCGCCGCGATATACGCCCACGGCGTGTTCATCGACCGCACGGTGCAGTCCAAATCCTTGATTTCGAGGTCAAACACAACGGTAATGCTGCTGCCTGCCTCCCCGATGGCGTCCGCCGGGACGGAGAAGGTCAGCGTTTCGCCCGTTGCGCCCTCTTTGGTCAGCTTGTGGGAATACAGCGGGATGTTCGTGCCCCAGTAGAACGTGACGAGGCTGCGGTCGAAGTCCAGATTCTCACTGTACCGAATGTCGAAAGAGAAGCGGCTTTCGCTGGACAGCACATAGTCCTTCGCGACGGGCAGATAAATCGTCATCTTCTGCGTGAAGGGGCCGGAGAAGCTGATGCCGTTGCCGGAAATGTCCTTAATGGTGTACTGCCCCGCAAGCGTCAGCCCGGACGTTTCCGACGCGAGGGCATACTGCTGCGCTTCGCCGACGGAAACGTAGGTCTGCGATGTGTGGAGCTGCGCCACGCGGGATGTGTCGCTGAGCAGCGCGGCGGCTTCGCTGAGCGCGGCTTCTTCCTCCGCGACAATCAGCAGATACGATGTGTCGCCATCCGTCGCGCGCTGCACCAGTGCGCCCGTTGCCGGAACGCTTTGCGTCAGCAGGGACAGCAGATGCTCCGGCGTGTTCTTCTTCAGTCCCACATACAGCACGTTTTCGCTTTTCGCGTCCGACAGGCGGCACAGCGTCATGGCGTTTTTGGCAGACAGACTGTTGCCCATGCCCGCCATCAGCATCATGGCGGCGGTCAGCTCGGCTTCGTCCGCCGCGTCGCTGACGGCAACCACACTCTCCGCGCCGTCGGGATTCATCAGCGAAATGAAGGGGTACGGGTACATGTACAGTTCATCCGCATCGTCGGAAATCTCGTAGTAGATGCGCAAGCAGGTCGTATCGGCAATCTTGACCCAGTTCGCGCCATTGTAGTCGTCGCGGCAGCCTTCGTCGTCCGTCAGACGAACATACGAGAGAATTTCGAGCAGATTATAGCCCGTCGTAAGCAGCTCCACCGGGACGCTCACATACAGCACGGTCTGCGCGCCGTCGGAACGCGCGACAATCTTCGACGAGCCGAACGGCGTGCCGTTCATATAGTACGTCAGGGAGGAAATGTCCGTCAGAATCAGGTCGGATGCGGTGTAGCTCAGGCGCAGCACGGCGCTGACGGGCTTGGCGTACTTCGGCAGATTTGCGTACAGGCTCAGCGTCGTCGTAATGCCGCTGAGTGTCTGCACACCGCCGAAGGTGAAATCAGCATAATACTCCCCTGCCGCCGCGCCTGCCTCAAATGCCGTTGCGTCACTGGTGGATTGCTGCTTTTCGATTTCACTCTGGACAAAATTGTCCACCACACCGCTGGGAATTTCGGTTTCCTCCGCCGCAGCGCAGGAGAAAACCAGCAACGCTGCGAGCATCAAAGACAGCAGACGGCTTGTGAAATAGCGTGTGTTCATCGTTCTCAGTCCATCCCTTCTGATTTAGTCTGCGGAACGTTCGGTCTTATACCAAGTGTAATCCGTTTTGCTGACGATTTTCTTCACCGTCATCCACATGGCGCGGAGGACGACAACCACCCACAGTTTCGAGTAGGTAAACAGCATCAGCAGAACCAGCGCCGCCGATTGCAGATTGAACTCATTCTTCTCCTGCGCCAGCGTCAGCATGACGTTGCACTCAAACAGCGCGCACGCCATCACCCACACCATCGTGGACAAGCCGCCCAGCGACACATGGCTGTACCCCAGCACACCCAGAACGAACATGGTGTCCGAGCAGACGAGCGTGAACGCCATCAGGATATACACCAGCGCGTAGTACAGCACATCCATGCGCATTTTGCCGCCGGACGGATCAAAGATATACTTGAAATTGTTCATCAGCACATACAGGTTGCCCATCGCCCAGCGGGTACGCTGCTTGAACCAAATCCCCAGGCGAAACGGCTCCTGCTCCCACGTCACCGCCTGCGGCACAAGTTTGATTTTGTAGCCCATGCGGTAGATGCGGAAGCTGATTTCCGTGTCCTCCGACAGCGCGTCCGGATCCCAGCCGCCGATTTCCTCAATGATGTGGCGGTGCATGACGAAGTTCGTGCCCGGAATGGTGCACAGCCCGAAGTAGAACCATCGCCCCGCCTGATTCATGCACTGGTGCGCCAGCGTCTCGATGTTGACAAAGCGCGTGAGCAGCGAAGCGTTTCGATTTCGTGTGCGGAATTTGCCGATGACCGCGCCCAGCGACGAATCGCTCATCAGGTTCTCCACCAGAATGCGCAGCGCCTGCGGTTCGGGCGTGTTGTCCGCATCGTAAATCGCAAACACGCTGCCTTTTGCAACCGAATAGCCGATGTTCAGCGCGTTAGACTTCCCTTTCCCGCCGACAACGTTATCCGTATTGACGACAATCAGGTTGCGGCCGGGATTCGCCGCCTGAATCTGCTTGAGCACATTTGCGGTGTCATCAGTGGAGTTGTCGTTGATGACGATGATTTCGTAGCGGTCGTGCGGGTAGTCGAAGTTGAGCAGGGCGCGGACGGTGCGCCGAATGACGACGCTCTCGTTGTGCGCCGGCACCATTATCGACACGAACGGGTACTCGTCAATCGGCACGTGCCCGTCCGTTTTGCTGCACTGATGGTAATACAGGAATCCGCCGACGGACAGAAAGACGTTAATCGCCATCAGCGCCCAGATGCAGACCATCGAAATCAGCATCAAATAATCAGCCGCCGTCATGCAGATTCACCCCCTCCTGCTCGTCTTTCGCGTGCGGATGGTTGCCCAGCAGCTGCCGTCGCGTCGTCCGCCGGGAAATAATCATCCCGGCAATGAAAATCGTACACGCTACAACCACAAACGCCAGAATCAGCTTGTTGCTCGCCTGAATCTGCTCTGTCATATACTGCACAAAGCCGCGGTCGTAGACGTAATCCTCATCGTAATTGAAGCGCTGATAGACAAGCGACGCTGCCTGTCCGTTGACATACAGCCCATCCGCCGGATAGAAATGCACATACAGGTCGCCCGCATAGACGATGCCTTCCACATCTGAAAGCTTCTTGAGCGCTGTGCGGGAGTTCTTCAGCCGATTGACCTGCGTCCGAAGCGTCTCGATATTCTCTGACGGGTCAAGGTAAATCGCCTGTGCATAGGCGTTGGTGAAGGCGGTCGCGTCGGCATAGGTAGGCGCGACGATTTGGTGGCCATCGCGCAGCGCCGTGTTCTCCGCCTGCTTCTCGCCGAAAAGCGCTTCATCCGAGCGGAAGAGGAACACCGTTCGCCAGCTGCGCAGGACATCCTGCCCCTTTTCGCTCATCAGCCACACATCCGGCGCTTCAACCGCCAGCGGGTAGACGCCATAGCGCGAATAGGCGGAATACGCATTGGCGATATTCTTCTGCAAGTCCTCCACCGTCACGTTCGCCAGCGTCACCTGCGGAACGTGCATCACAATGCCCGCGCCGCGGCTCTGCGCATACCGCAGCACCTCACAGAAACGCTTCATTGCCGGATAATCGGCATTGGCGTAAATCGGCATGACACACAGGACGTACGGCACATTTTCCGTCTCAAGCATCTCCACCAGCGACAGCAGCCGCTCCGGGTCGGCAAACGGATAAATGCGGTCAAGCACGAGATACTGCCCGTACGCGGTCGGAGAATTCTTGTAGGGCCACAGCCACGTTTGCAGCAGCGTTGAGAGGAACGCGCACTGTGCTTCCTGCGACGGGTCAAAATACGCCAAATGTGTGATGTTTCCCGCCGTTTGGCAAAGCGGGAATGCCTGCGCGCCGACGAAAATCTGTCCGCCGAGCGATTCGCCGCTTTTCTTCATCAGCAGAAGCGAATTGCCGGAAAGCAGCATATCGTTCGTGGCGTTTGCCTGCGTCTGCAAGCGCAATGTCAGCGAACCTTCATATACCTGCGTTTTCGTCAGCTCCGCCAAGCCGCCCGCGCCGATGACAAACACAGGCAGTTTGCTCTCCTGAATCGCCAGCGCCACCGACGCATTCAGCGCCCGATTCGGGTCGGTGCAGATGATGACGGCGGTGTACCCGTCGGTGTCCGGCACATCCTCGCTGCTGGCAAACGTGCATATCCAGCTGGAATAGAGCGCGAATCGCCGCAGGACGTCCGTCGCCGCTGCGCTCGTCTCACTTGTCTGCTCGTCGTTCAAAATCAGCAGACGGGTCACATCCGCGCGCGCCTGTGCGGGTATCAGCAGAAGCAGCAGCCCCGCCGCCAGCGCCAGTACCCACGCTTTCGCCTTACACATCATACGCCAGCTCGCTCTCAACAGCTTTCTTGAACGCCATCATGTCCTTGCCGAAATGCTCGTCGTACTCCTTGCAGGCAAAGCGCAGATCTATATGCGTCCCGCGCTCCAGAATGCCGTCAAAAGCATCCTCCTTCGTCACCGCTTCAATAATGCGGCTGCGGACATAGGCGCTGTTTGCTTCATTGGAGGTCAGCAAAATCGCCATCGTGCCATGCTCGTCAATGCAATAGACCTTATCCTCTACGCGCACGCTGTCCATCACCAGCTCCGCCAGCCGCTTGCGCAGTTGGATATAGCGGCTGTGGGACAGCATCCCGCGCAGTTCACTTTCGTAGCGCATCTGGATAATCATCAGCGAAATCGGCAGATGGTTGCGGACGCAGTAGCCCGTCATCATCTGCGCATCGCGATACATGGCGCGCAGGTTGTACAGCTCCGTCACATCGTCCACCAGCACCTGTTCATCCACCTGACGGCGCAGCAGCTTGTTCTCAGCATTGACGTGGCGCATACTGCGGGAGAAGAGCGCCGCCGCGCCCGATCCCAGCAGCGGCAGTACAGTCACAAAATAATCTGACAAGTACACCGTTTCGCCCACGGCATAAAAAGAATACAGCTTATATGCCACCCAGCCGCAGGTAATCGTCGCCGCAAGCGCCGTGCCGGTGTTGACGCGATCCATAAAGCCGCACAGCACAGCAATATCCATCAGGAACAGCAGCAGCAAATACGTCGTCTGCGTATCCGCAGGTGCCCAAATCATCAGCAGCGCCTGCATAAACGCCCAGATCAGCAGCAAAATGATAGCCGCGTCCCGCGCTACCAGTGCCGATTGCGTTTCGTTTTTCATGGCAGCCTCCTTTATTGCCCGTCCGTTTCAATAATTTTCAGTCGGTGGAGTCCCTCAGTGCACGCCATAATCGCCAGCAGGTCAATCAGACAGCCCATCAGGAAGCTCTGGCGCAGCAGCAGACTATCGCCGCTGAGGATGACGACCGTCATCAGCTCGACAGTGACCGCCGCGAAAAGCAGCACGCTGAGCATGGTGTAGACACTCGCGGCTTCCCTGCCTGATTCCAGCTTCTCGTCCGCTTTACGGCGGAAGAAGAGGAAGGCGACGACCAGCAGGAGCAGCGACGCCGCCGTTTGCGGGGCGGAACGCTCCTTGAACGTTGACCAGATAGAAAGGAACAGTGCCTTTGCCCGCGCGGGCATTCCGCTGGACTGCTCGTAGTTGCCGGAATAATCCGTTCGCGTGAAGAACGCGTTGCGCACGCCGACCTCAAACAGCCCCAGCAATTGAATCGGATGGCGCAGGTAATACAGCGTCACGTCCGCCGTCGTGTAGTGGTCAAGAAAACCCTCATCCAGCGCGCCGCTTTCCGGCAGCACAACGGGGTAGCTCTGCGTGGAATACGTGTCCGTCAGCACGGAATACCGCGCCTCAATGCCGAACTGCGCCAGTGCTTTTTCCGGATCAGTCGCCTCAAAGAGAACGCCGCGCGTCATTTGGTCGTACTTCTCGTTAACCGTCTGATTGTTGAGCATATCGCCCGTCTGCATGACGCTGACGACGCACAGCAGCACTGCAAGGAGCGAATACAGCCCCTTATGAAGCGCATCCGCTTTGTGACGCATGAGCATCCAGTACGCAACAGAAAAGACGACGCCCATCAGCGCGCAGTACTGGTTGACCGCCATCATCAGGATGACCGTGACGGCAAGCCCAATCTGCGGCAGAAAGCGGTTCAGGCTATCCGGAATCTGCAGGACGCAGTTCGCCAAGGCAACCATCAAAATCAGCTCAATGGGCTGCGTGTAAAAAGAGGCAAAGCGGGTTATCATGGCGGTATCGCCGAAAATCAGCACGGCAAAAACCGCGATAAACAGCCCCTCGGAGTAGACTTTGACGCGTCCCAGCAGCTTGGAGAGCATCGGGATGAGAAGCAGGATGTAAATCAGCAGATAGATTGCTGCGAGGAAGCGCATGTCAAACAGTCCGTCGTGCGTCACCAGTTCGTCGATGACGACCGCTGTGCGTACCAGTATCCGCTGAACCAGCGGCGTTGTACCGGTCGGAAGCGCGGACGAGCCGACATTATAGACACGCTCATAATAGTTGAAGAAAGCGCTTGTATCAGACGGGTCAAGCCGGGACAGCCCGGTATCCGCCAGCACAGCGGCAAAGCTGCCGTCGTTGGACAGTCCCAGATACGGCGGAACAAAAAGTGTAATCGACGCTGTAACCGTAATCACCAACACCACCATCAGGGCAAGGTGCTTGGGGCGGTAGCGCTTGCGCATCGCGCGGTCAAACCGGCGGATGGCGTTCAAAATCAGGTGGTACAGCTTGACAAACAAGCCGCTGAGCTTCACAATCAGCCACGCAATCGCGCGCACACTGCACTCTCCTTTCCTGCGTTACGGCTTCATGGCCATGAGCGCAAAAAGAGCTTCCAATTCATCAAATGTATAGGATGTTTCGCCTTTGACGCTGCCATAAGCGCCCGCGAATGTCCCCGTCGCAACGCGGCGGTTCTCCAGCTTCGCCAGCGACAGCCGCGCAAGCTCCGTGTGCCCGCTGACGGCACCGACCTGTGCCAAGACGGCGTACGACCCAATCGCCTCATAGCGGAATCCATAGCCGACCTGCCCGTTTGACGCGTACTGCGCATAAATTGCGCCTGCGCCAAGCTGCGCATCCAGCCAATCCAGCGTCTGCTCCCTTGCCGCGCTGATTTGCGCCGCGTGCAGGATTGTCAGCGCCGCTTCGGTCATCTGCGCCGCCGCATTGCTGAACATATCCTTTGCCGGGGTATAGGAGGCGCGGTAGAGCGGGAGTTCGCTGCTCATGAGCGCGCGCGAATCGGTCAATATGGCTTCGCTGCGGTTCGCGACGGCTGTCCATCGTACATCATAGGCGGATAAGGCGCGCATCGTCTCCACATCCAGATAGCACAGGGTGACACGATCGCCGCGCCCCGAGCCATCGACGTTCGCAAAGCTGACCAGCGCATCATCCACCACGCAGGCAGCGTACAGCGCCGCCGCCCGTTCGCGGATTTCACGCTCATAGCCGCCCCATACCGCATCCGCTTCCATCAGCGCGCGGAGAATGCGCAAATCATCCAGCGACGCATTAGCCGCCGCTTTTTCGCCTGCCTGAATCCGCCAGACAGTTAAGCCGCCGACGGTCATTTTGTCACGGACATAACGCCAGGCATCGGAGAAGAGCGCCGCATCCTCCGTTTGCGCCGCATAGAGCATGGTCTGCCCCATCGTCTCGGAAAGCACGGTATCGCCCGGATGAACCGCGCCGCCGGACAGCGTATAGGTGGATGGAATCGCCCCATCCGCCTGAATCAGCTGGTTCAAAAACGCGAGCGTCTGCTGTGCCGGATGCTGTGCCGCGTCCAGCAGCTGCGCCATTTCATCCGCATTCGGCATATCCGCCGTTGCGCGGAGCAGCTGCCCCTGCGAATCGAAAACCGCCAGAGACGGCACGCTCCGCAGTCCCAGCGTGTGAAAGAGCGCCGCGTCCGCATCCATGTACAACGGAATGCCTGTAATGCCGCATTCCGTCAATTCTGCTTCCGCCTTCTCGCGCGTGTCGCCGCGAATCCCCTCTCGGCAGACAAGGACGACTTGCGCTCCCGCCGCTTGTGCGGCCTGTACCGCCGCCCCAAAGTCGCCCACCAAGTACACCTGGCAGTCCGGACACCAGCTTGACCAGAACAGCAGGATGGTCGTTTTTCCGCACAGGGCGGATAGGCGCACCGGATTTCCGTCCGCGTCGGTCAAATCTCCGTCGTAAGGCAGAAACCACTTTGCCGGGTCGGGTGCAAGGTCGGAGGACATCAGCAGATCGCCCGAATCCGCGGTAGCCGTCGCTTCCGGCAGAATGTCCGGCGAATCCTCGCGGGTTTGCAGCAGTCCGGCGCCGACGATGGTCATGCCCGCCGTCAGCAGAATCATCAGGCTGATCAGTACGGCGAGGATGCGTTGGTATGACTGTTTTTTCATGCAGAACGCTCCTCCCCGTGTTTCGACGATGATTGTATGTGCGCCCAGCGCGGTTTATTCACACAGAATATCCGCAATCCGTTCGCAGGCGTGTCCGTCGCCGTAGGGATTGCTGGCGTGCGCCATCGCCGCGTAAGCCGCCGGGTCATCCAGCAGACGCGTAAACTCGCGGTAAATCGTCTCTTCCGACGTGCCGACGAGCTTGAGCGTGCCCGCCGCAACGCCTTCCGGGCGCTCGGTCGTGTCGCGCATGACCAAAACAGGCTTGCCCAGACCGGGCGCTTCCTCCTGAATACCGCCGGAATCGGTCAGAATCAACGTGCTGTGCGCCATGATATTGTGGAAATCCAGCACATCCAGCGGCTCAATGATGTGCAGACGTTCCAGCCCGGACAGCTCTTCCGCCGCTTCCTGCCGAACAACTGGATTCAGGTGAATCGGGTAGAGCGCCTTGACATCGGGGTGCTCCGTCAATACGCGGCGAATCGCGCGGAACATATGGTGCATGGCTTCGCCAAGGTTCTCCCGCCGATGCGCGGTGATGAGAATCAGGCGGCTGCCTTGCGCCCACGTCAGTTCCGGGTGGGTGTAATCCGCGCGAACGGTGGTTTTCAGCGCGTCGATGGATGTGTTGCCCGTCACGAAGATAGACGATTCGTCTTTGCCCTCGCGCAGCAGGTTCTGCTTTGCCTTTTCCGTCGGCGCAAAATGATACCGGCAAACCAGTGAAACTGCCTGCCGGTTGAACTCTTCCGGGAAAGGGCTTTCGAGGTTGTAGGTACGAAGCCCAGCCTCCACATGTCCAACCGGAATATGCAGATAGAAGCACGCCAGTGCGGTAACAAATGCCGTGCTGGTATCACCATGCACGAGCGTCAAATCAGGCTTCTCCTGATTGAGAACTGCCTGAATGCGCGTCAGGATAGCGGTAGTAACATCGAAAAGCGTCTGGTTCGGCTGCATAATCGCCAAATCGTAATCCGGCACGACCGAAAACGCATCCAGCACCTGCTGAAGCATCTGCTTGTGCTGCCCCGTGACGCAGACAACTGTCTGCACCTGCGGGCGGCGCTTCAACTCATTGACCAGCGGACACATCTTGATGCCCTCCGGCCGAGTTCCGAAAACAAGCATGATTTTCTTCATCTTGCGAAGATTCTCCTTTCGCGGATAAGCCGATTCTCATCCGTTGCTGCCTTGAAATGCCATTTGCAGTACAATTCCATTATAGTCTGTTTTGGTTCAAAAATCAACACTCCATTCGCACATGAAAATGGCTATTTCACGCTAATTCGCGCTTTTTTGCCATGTTTTCCTTGCGAATGTGAAGCGGCATGTCCAAAGCGGTGATAGGGACAGACACGTTTTTCATCCTACCATCACATTCCGCGCATACCAAATAGCGGATGCCTCCCGTAAGCAGCAGGAAAGCATCCGCAAAAGAAGCTATGGGCAAAAAGTCACTACAGCATCTTACGCCATGCGCGACGCGATGGCTTCGAGGAACGTGCGGCTGTTGACCGCCTGCGCAGGCGTCCCCTCCCACAGCAGCGCAAGGTCTTTGGTCATTACGCCGCTTTCGATGGTGTCGATGGTCGCCTTTTCCAGCTTGTCGGCAAACGTCATCAAGTCCGGCAGATGATCCAGTTCGCCGCGCTTGCGGAGCGCGCCAGACCACGCGAAAATCGTCGCGACGGGGTTGGTCGACGTCTCCTCGCCCTTCAGATACTTGTAGTAGTGGCGCGTGACTGTACCGTGCGCGGCTTCGTACTCAAACTTGCCGTCCGGCGAAACGAGCACGGAAGTCATCATCGCCAGGGAACCGAACGCCGTCGCCACCATGTCGGACATCACGTCGCCATCGTAGTTCTTGCACGCCCAGATAAACCCGCCCTTGCTGCGCACGACGCGCGCCACGGCATCATCAATCAGCGTATAGAAATAGGTAATACCCGCCTGCTCAAACTTTTCCTTATACTGCGCATCGTAAATCTCTTGGAAAATGTCCTTGAAGCGGTGGTCGTAGGTCTTGCTGATGGTATCCTTCGTGGAGAACCACAAGTCCTGCTTGACCGACAGCGCGTACTGGAAGCAGGCATGGGCAAAGGACGTAATCGACGCATCCAGATTATGAATGCCCTGCACGACACCCGGCCCCTTGAAATCGAAAATCGTCTGGCGAATCTCCTGCCCATCCGCACCCGTGAACACCAGCTCCGCCTTGCCCGCGCCAGGGATGCGGATTTCCGAATTGCGGTAGACGTCGCCATAGGCATGACGGGCGATGGTAATCGGCTGCTGCCAAGTGCGGACTGTCGGACGAACGCCGCTGACGAGAATCGGCGCGCGGAAGACCGTGCCGTCGAGCATAGCGCGAATCGTGCCGTTGGGCGACTTCCACATCTCGTGCAGGTTGTACTCCGTCACGCGCTGGGCATTCGGAGTGATGGTCGCGCACTTGACCGCGACGCCGTACTTTTTCGTCGCGTTGGCGCTGTCAATCGTCACCTGATCACGCGTTTCGTCGCGGTGCGGCAGACCGAGATCGTAATACTCCGTCTTCAAGTCCACGAACGGCTCAATCAGCAGCTGCTTGATGTCTGCCCACAGGATGCGGGTCATTTCGTCGCCATCCATCTCCACCAGCGGCGTTTTCATCTGAATCTTTTCCATAATAATGCGCTCTCCTTGCCTTTCCGCTGATGCTTCCTTGCACCGCAGATTTTTTACGCTTCCATTGTACCCCACGCCCTCCCTTTTCGCAAGGGTGAAACAGCAAAAGAACAGGAGCTGCTGCAGGCCGCAAAAAAATAAAATAATTCTCGCAAGATACCTTGACAGGCGAAGTATCTTGTGATATAGTAATACTCGTCAAGGCGAGATACCAAGACAAGGGATGAACCATAGGAGGTGAAGCATATGGCATTGTCCGCAGATATTCTTCGCGGCTATACCGACACCATTATTCTGCACCAGCTTTCCCACGGCGACAGCTACGGCTACCAAATCAACAAGACCATTTCGACGCTCAGCGGCGGCGAGGTGGAGCTGAAAGAAGCGACGCTGTACACCGCTTTCCGCCGGCTGGAGGCCGCCGGGCTGATTCAGTCCTACTGGGGAAGCGAGACGTCCGGCGCGCGCCGCCGCTACTACGCCATCACGGCGCTGGGGCAGGAAAAGCTCATCAGCGATTTGGCGGCGTGGGAGGACACGAAACGCCAGCTTGACCAGCTATTGGAGGGATAACATTATGTGCAAGGAAATTTTCGCATTCCGCCGGGTAACGCCGTTTTCGGACTTTTCACTGGCGGAGCGCTTGATTGGCGATACCATCTCGTGGGAGGAAATCAGCCGACAGCGGCTGCAGAACGCAAATCAGGAGAATCAGGAGGAACAGCACTATGCGTAACGAAACGGTCGAGCGGATTGTGAATCTGCTCTTTCAGGATGTGGAAATGACGGACGAGGTGCAGGCGCTCTACGACGAGACGATGAGCAACTGCCAAGAGCGCTATCAGGACATGACGTCCCGCGGGCTGAGTGACGATGATGCGATTGCCGCCGTCGTCGAGAGCTTGAAGGGTATGGAGGATGTCATCAGCCAGTACCCGAAGAAGTCTGAAGCGCCCGAAGCGGAAGAAGCGCCGAAGAGCGCGGATGTGCCGGTCGATGACGACAGGGATGGCGAGCAGACGGATTTCACTTTCCATCCGGCGGATATTGGGCGCATCGAAATGACGATGGTGTGCGACGACGTGCATTTGGAGGAATCGCCGGACGGAGATGTACATGTCCGCTTTGAGGATGTGGAAGGCGCAAAGGCGTCCATCTGCCGCATTGAGGACGGCGTTCTGCGCGTCTGCCGCGACCCTGATGCCCCGAAGCGCAACCGAAGCAGCTTCACCGTCAGCGGCAGTTTCGCCAACGGGCGGCTGTATGTGAAGAAGCCGAACGGCGAATACTTCTTCTTCGGCGACAAGAAGAGCGACAAGCAGGTGGAAGCGGAAGCCGAGCGGCACGCCAAGGAATTCGAGCAGCACGCTAAAGAATTCTCGGACAACATGTCGAAGATGGGGTTCCAGCAGGAAAGCACAGGTGACGGCAAGAACCCGAACAGCATCGAAAGCATGATTGACAGCTTCGCCAGCACCGCTTCCCGCTTCGGGCAGGAACTGGGCAAGCTGTTCTCCAGCATCAAGCCGAACATCACCGTTTCCCGCAGCATCGGCGACGTGACGCTATGCATCCCGCGCATCTTCGACAAGCCCATTAGCGTCCTGACGACCTCCGGCGACATCGAGGCGCGCGACATCCACGTCACCGACCTGAACTTTACCAGCACATCCGGCGACATCAGCATCGAACTGTTCGCCCCGCTGAATCGCGGCGCATTCACCACCACCAGCGGCGATATCGACATTGAAGCCGATGCAAACGATGCGCAGATTTCCACCGTCAGCGGCGACGTGGAGATTCACGGTGATTACGACCATCTGAAATTTGCCAGCACCAGCGGCGACGTGGAGCTGGAAGCGAAGGTGCGGCAGTGTGACTTTAGCAGCGTTTCGGGCGACTTAGACCTGCGCTTCACGGGCGCGCTGTCGCTCATCAACGGCAGCACGACCTCCGGCGACATTGACGTGGAACTGCCGGACGACACAGGGACAAACAACATCGACGTCCACAGCCGTTCGGGTGACATTTCGATGCGCCGTTCCGGGCGCAGGGGCAGCAGAACCGTGACGGGCAGCATCCGGAGCGTTTCGGGGGATATTGAGATTCGCTGATAATACTATTTCCAAATTCACCTGCGCCATCTGCTCGCGCCTTTTTCGCGCTTGCGTCCGCTCATTCCACTTAGCGTAGCGCTGCTACGCTGCGTTTCATTCGCGTTAGCCAGCGCGAAAAATTCGCTTCGCATCTTGGCGCATTCTCATTTGGAAATAGTATAAAGTTCCGGCGCGCCGCCGAATTGTGCGGTGTTGCCCCAATCCCAAAAAACACACGCGGCGGCTGACAGAAATGCCAGTCGCCGCGATTTATATGCGGATTATTCGTCCTCATCTTCCGATTCTTCGTCCTCCTCCGCGAAATCAGCGTCCGCCGCGTGGTCGTCCGGCGCAAGCAGGGCTTCCAGCTGCTCCTGCGCGCGGGCGTAATCGCGGTACGCCACGAAGAACACGAATTTCTCCAGCGTCACGCCGAGCGCCGCGCTGATGCCCGCGCCCATCATCGGGCGGGCGATATACGGCACATTCGCCTCTTTGAGCAGACTTTCCATCACCGAGGCATTCAGCGCATCCAGCTCCGTCAAGCGGCACTCGTCCGCTTCCTCTGCCGGACGCAGGCGGTCGAATTTATTGCAGTACGGACAGCTTTCCGTTCTTTCCGGCGTCACCCGATGGCAGTTCATGCAGTAGTACATTTTCCCTCCGCTCCTTTCGCGCGTTCTTCTGCCTGTATGATAGCATAACGCACACTTTCCGTCAAGGTTTGCGGCAAAATCAGCGAATCGGCGAATTTCTTTGCAAAATGAATTGCATTTCTGCTGGAATGCGTTTATAATAAAGAACGCTATCACAGCATCACAGAAGGAGAATCCGGATTATGAAATTAGGCGTTGTCGGTTTGCCCAATGTCGGCAAAAGCACCCTGTTTAATGCCATCACGCAGGCTGGCGCACAGGCGGCCAACTATCCTTTCTGCACCATCGAGCCGAACACGGGCGTTGTCATGGTGCCTGACCACCGCTTGGACGTGCTGGGCGAAATGTATCACCCGAAGAAGATTACACCCACGACCATCGAGTTTGTGGACATTGCGGGTCTGGTGAAAGGCGCGAGCCACGGCGAAGGGCTGGGCAACAAGTTTTTGAGCCACATCCGCGAGGTGGACGCGATTGTCCACGTCGTGCGCTGCTTTGAAGACGAGAACATCATCCACGTTGATGGCTCGATTGACCCCGCCCGCGACATTGAGACCATCAACCTCGAGCTGATTTTCGCGGACATGGACACCGTGCAGCGCCGCAAGGACAAGGCGATGAAAAACTTCCGCGGCGGCGACAAGAAAGCGGGCATCGAAGTCGAGCTGGCAGACAAGATTTACGCCCATCTGGAAGCTGGCAAGCCCGCGCGCACCTGCCCCGTGACCGACGAGGAGAAAGAAGTGCTGGACGGCTGGTTCCTGCTGACGACCAAGCCGGTCATCTACGCGGCAAACATCGCCGAGGAAGACCTCGGCAAGCCGGAGAGCGAAATCAAGGGTCTTGACCGCGTGGAAGCCATCGCGAAGAGCGAGAATGCCGAAATCATCGTCATTTCCGCCGCGATTGAAGAGGAAATTGCGCAGATGAGTCCCGACGAAAAGGCGGAATTCATCGAAGGACTGGGCATCGGGCAGTCGGGTCTGGATCGGCTGATTACGGCGTGCTATCGGCTGCTGGGGCTGATTTCCTTCCTGACGGCGGGCGAAGACGAATGCCGCGCATGGACGATTGTCAACGGCACGAAAGCGCCGCAAGCCGCGGGCAAGATTCACACCGACTTCGAGAAGGGCTTCATCCGCGCGGAAATCGTGCCTTTCGACACGCTGGTGGAACTCGGCTCGATGGCGGCGTGCAAGGAAAAGGGGCTGGTTCGCTCCGAAGGCAAGGATTATGTGATGAAGGACGGCGACATCGTGCTGTTCCGCTTCAACGTCTGATCGTGTCTGATTCTGCAAGCAAGAAAGGGGCATCAGCATGAGCCGTCTTTCGTATTTCTTCAAGCGTCTGTTCAAGATGGACTGGAAAGCCATGTGGAAAACCGCCGGGCTGCTGCATGAGCGCTCCGGCAAGTCCCGCATCTGGCTGCTGTGCGACATGCTCCGCTGTGCTGTGAAGTACAACGCGGGCTATGTGGACTACAAAATCGCACAGATGTACAAACTCAACGATGCGCAGCGCAAGACCGTCATCACGCGCGGCATTTCCAACAGCATTGTCCGCCGGATGAACGACAAGGCGTACTGGCATTTCTTCGATGACAAGACGCAGTTCAACGAGCTGTTCAAAGAATGGATTCCGCGCAAGTGGCTGCTGATTAACGCGGATACGCCGCTTGACAAGCTGGAGGACATGATGGCGCTCCCTGCCCTCATCGGCAAGCCGCTGGAGGGATCGAGCGGTCAGGGCATCCTGAAGTTCACGCCGGAGGACTGGAAGGGGGGCGCAAAGGCGTTCCACCAGCTGCTGATGGACAAGAACATCGGCATTCTGGAAGAAATCGTCGTGCAGCATCCGGAGATGGCGCGCATGTGCCCGACATCGGTCAACACCTGCCGCATTGCGACGCTGCTGGGTGACAAGAAGCAGGGCATCGTCTATGCGTTCCTGCGCATCGGCAACGGCAAGGTGATGGACAATGTGGACTGCGGCGGCATGGCTGCGCGCATTGATTTGGAGAGCGGCAAGCTGCTGACTGTTGGCGCGGACAAGGCGGGCAACACCTACACCAAGCACCCCATCACCGGTACGGACATTATCGGCTTTACGATTCCTTACTGGGAAGAGGCGAAGAAGATGTGCCTTGACGCCGCGCAGAAAGTACCGCAAATGCGCTTTGTCGCGTGGGACGTTGCCATCACGCCGAACGGCCCGACCTTCATTGAGGGCAACAGCTTCCCCAGCCATGCTGTACCTCAGTTTGCCGCGCATTACCCGGACGGCATCGGTATCCTGCCGGAATTCCGCAAATTCATCGACGTGTGACTTACTTGCAGGCGGAGCGGATGCTTCACCTGCATTTTTGCACCTATTTGATGACTTTTTACGCAGTTCAAGCCTTTTTCAGCAGGACTTTTCTGATGAAAAGGCGAATTTCTACATTAGATATTTGGGCGGACTTTTGCGCCGCCTTGACTTCATACGATGGAGGGATGACCGTGGAACAGCTGCTCAACGATGGCTGGCAATTCTGCAAGCTGCCGCTCGGCTCGACGCTGGAAGATGTGAGCAATGCGGCACTTCAGGCAGTCGATTTACCCCATGATTTTCTGATTGAAAACGAAAACGACCTGTACGAGACGACGGATGCGTGGTATCTGCGCACGCTGGACGTGCCGGAAAGCTGGTGCGCGTCGTGCGTCCTCGTGCGGTTCGACGGCGTGTATATGGACTGCGACGTGCTGCTCAACGGGCACGTCGTCTGCACGCATCATTACGGCTACACGGCGTTCGACGTGAACCTGACCAGCCGGCTGCTCGTCGGCAGAAACACGCTGGCGGTGCATATCCGCCATCAAAGCCCGAACAGCCGCTGGTATTCCGGCGCGGGCATCTACCGCGATGTGACGCTGCATGTGCTGCCCAAGCGCCATATTCCGCTGGACGGCGTGTACGTCACAACCACGCACGAGCTGGAAAGCTGGACGATGACCATTGACACGGAGCTTTGCGGCGTGAAGGACAACGGCGTGCTGACACATGTGCTGCTCGACGGCGACGTGCCGGTGTGCGATGTGACGGTCGAAGCCGCGGGCGACCACGCCAAGGCGGTCATGCAGGTGCTTTCGCCGAAGCTCTGGTCGCCGGACGCGCCGAACGTTTACACGCTGCAAACCATGCTGGGCAATCAGGTTATCCGGCAGAACGTCGGCTTCCGCGACCTGACATTCACCACGGATCGCGGACTGCTGGTCAACGGCGCGCCCGTCAAGCTGCACGGCGTCTGCCTGCACCACGACTTAGGCTGTCTGGGGTCGGCGTTCCACGAAAAGGCGATGCGCCGCCAGCTGCGCGCCATGCGGCAAATGGGCGTCAATGCCCTGCGCACAAGCCACAATCCGCCCGCGAAGCAGGTGATGGACTTATGCGACGAGCTCGGCATTTTCGTGGTAGACGAAGCGTTTGATATGTGGCTGCGCGCCAAAACGCCGTTTGACTACGCGCGCTTCTTCCCCACCGACATGCCGTCGGATGTCGCCGCATGGGTTCGCCGCGACCGCAATCATCCGTCACTGCTGATGTGGTCAATCGGCAACGAGATTCTGGACACGCATCTGGATGAATCCGCTCAGCAGGTAACGTGCGACCTGTGCGAGAATGTGCGCCTGCACGACCCGCGCGGCAATGCCGTCATCACCATCGGCAGCAACTTCATGCCGTGGGAAGGTGCGCGGAAATGCGCTGATTTGGTAGACGCGCAAGGCTACAACTACGGCGAAAAGTATTACGAGGCGCACCACGCCGAGCATCCTGACTGGGTGATTTACGGCAGTGAGACAGCTTCGGCGCTGTCCAGCCGCGGCATTTACCACTTCCCGATGGCAGCGTCAATTCTCTCCGACGAGGATCTGCAATGCTCCGCGCTGGGCAATTCCACGTCCAGCTGGGGCACGAAGGACATGCGCAAGTGCATCGTGGAAGATTTGAACACGCCGTATTCGCTGGGGCAATTCCTGTGGAGCGGCATTGACTACATCGGCGAACCCACGCCGTACCACACCCGGTCGTGCTATTTCGGCATGATGGACACGGCGGTATTCCCGAAAGACTACTGGTACTTATTCAAATCCCTGTGGACGAACGCGCCGATGGTGCACATTGGCGTATACTGGGATTGGAATCCGGGACAAATGATTGATGTGCCCGTGATGACAAACGGCGTGAAAGCCGAACTGCTGCTCAACGGGCGTTCGCTGGGTGTGCAGGAAGTCAGCCGCACGGACTGGACACACTGCCGTCCGGCGTGGCAAGTGCCGTTTGAGGCGGGCGAGCTGGTCGCGCGCGCGTATGACGCGGACGGACATCTGATTGCCGAGGACGTCCAGCGCACGCCCGGCGAAAGCCACCATATCGTGCTGTCCGCGGAGGATGCTTTCCTGCTGGGCGACGGCGAGGACATGACGTTTGTGACCATCACCGTGGCGGACGAAAACGGCAACCCCGTTGAAAACGCGGTGGATCGCGTGCTGGTGGATGTTGACGGCTGTGGGCGGCTGCTGGGGCTGGACAATGGCGACTCCACCGACCGAGACGGCTACAAGACGAACACGCGCCGCCTGTTCAGTGGCAAGCTGCTGGCGATTGTCGGCGCGCTGGCAGGCGAAGGAACCATCCGCATCCGCGTGTCGGGCGTTGGGCTGGTCGGCGCTGAATTAACGCTGCCCGTCCGCGCGGCGCACAAAACGCCGGGACGCAGCTGCTCCGCCGTGCTGTGCCGTCAGGAAGAACTGCCCGCGGACAAGCCGGTTCGCCGCATTGAGCTGCTGCCGCTGGGCGACAAGCGTCTGGGCAGCGAGCATCCGACGGTCTCCTTCCGCGTGGCGGTTCACCCGGCGGATGCGGACAAGCAGGCGATTGCCTTCCGCGTCACCAATGGTCAGGGCATCGACTCCCCCTGCGCGTCGTGTTCGGTGGACGGCGACGTGGTGACGGTGACGGCGCTGGGCGACGACACGGTGTACCTGCGCGCCTCCTGCACAAACGGGTATGACCATCCTCGTATCATCAGCCAGCAGGATATTGTCATCACCGGGCTGGGGCAGCCTTTCCTTGATCCCTACGGCTTTATCTCCGGCGGGCTGTACTCGCTTTCCTCCGGCGAAATCGGCAATGGCAACGAGCAGGGCATATCCTTCGCGCGCGACGGCGAAAGCATGGCGGGCTACACCAAAATCGACTTCGGCGACGTTGGTTCGGATGTTATCACGCTTCCGGTTTTCGCGCTGGACAGCAACCTGTACGAAATCAAGCTCTGGGACGGCGACCCGGCGGACGGCGGACGGCTGATTGCTGTTCTGCCCTACCAGAAGCCGAGCATTTGGAACGTCTACCAGAGCGAAACGTACCACCTGCCAGAGCGCCTGACGGGCGTGCACACGCTGTGCTTCTCGCTGACGAGCAAGATTCACCTGAAAGGCTTCTCGTTCGAGAAGCAGAGCCGTGCTTGGCTGCCGCAGACGGCGCAAGACGCCGACACAGTCTACGGCGACAGCTTCACCCGCAGCGGCAGCGCCGTCACGAGCATCGGCAACAACGTGTCGCTTGTCTGGGAGAACATGGATTTCGGCACATCCACCCATGCGGAACTCCGCTTGGATGGGCAAACCCCGCTTTCGACGAACCCCGTCACGATTCGCTTCACCAATCAGGAGGGCGAACAGCTGACCTCGCTGGCGCAGTTCAGCGGAACGGAACGCGACGTGCAGTGCTTCGACGTGAACGTGCTGCCGGGCGTGTGTTCAGTCGCGTTCGTGTTCCTTCCCGGCAGTCAATTTGATTTCTACGGCTTCACCTTTGTCAAGCAGGAAGAAGCTGCACAGTAAAAGGAGTGGAATCTGATGATTCTGTATAATTCGCTCACCCACCGCAAGGAGCCGTTTGTGCCGCGCTTTGGCAACAAGGTGTCCATGTACACCTGCGGCCCGACGGTCTATCATTTCGCGCATATCGGCAACCTGCGCACCTATATTATGGAGGACATGCTCGAAAAGGCGCTGCGCTATGAGGGCTACGACGTCAAGCGCGTAATGAACATCACCGACGTCGGCCATCTTTCCAGCGACGCCGACACGGGCGAGGACAAGATGCTCAAGGGCGCGCGCCGTGAGCACAAGACGGTCATGGAAATCGCGAAGTTCTACACCGATGCGTTCTTCTCTGACTGCCAGAAGCTCAACATCAAGCGCCCCGACGTGGTTGAGCCCGCAACGAACTGCATCCCCGACTACATCGACATGATTACCGTGCTGCTGGAGAAAGGCTATGCCTACCACGCAGGCGGCAACATCTACTTTGACACCAGCAAGCTGGAAAAGTACTACGTCTTTAACGACCACAACGAGGAAGACCTCGAAGTCGGCGTGCGCGACGACGTGGATGAGGACACGAACAAGCGCAACAAGGCGGACTTCGTGCTGTGGTTCACAAAGTCGAAGTTCGAGGATCAGGCGCTGAAGTGGGATTCGCCGTGGGGCGTAGGCTATCCCGGCTGGCACATCGAGTGCTCGTGCATCAGCAAAAAGCACCTCGGTGAATATCTTGACCTTCACTGCGGCGGCATCGACAATGCCTTCCCCCACCATACCAACGAAATCGCTCAGAGCGAAAGCTACCTCGGTCACGAATGGTGCAAAACGTGGTTCCATGTGCATCACCTGAACACCACAGGCGGCAAGATGAGCAAATCGAAGGGCGAATTCCTGACCGTGTCTCTTTTGCAGGACAAAGGCTATGACCCGCTGGTGTACCGCCTGTTCTGCCTGCAGAGCCACTATCGGCAGAGCCAGATGTTCACTTGGGAGAACATGGACAACGCTGCCGCCGCGTACACGAAGCTGCTGGGGCGCATTGCGTCGCTGATTCCCGCGGGTACGCCGGTGGATGCGGAGAAAATGAAGCCATATCAGGAGAAGTTCCGTCAGGCACTGGATGCTGACCTGAACACCTCTCTGGCCGTGACGCGCCTGTACGACGTGCTGAAGGCGAAAGACCTGTCCGATGATGAGAAGCTGGCGCTGGTGGGCGACTTTGACGCGGTGCTGTCACTCAGCCTGTTGGAAAAGGCGGCTGTCATCCGCGACGCGCAGAAGGCGACGAGCGAAGTGCACGGCGACGGCGAATACGTCATCATTGCCCCGGCAGACGCCACCGATGAAGAGCAGAGCACCGTCCGTGAACTGCTGCTGAGCCGCTATCAGGCGCGGAAGGACAAGAACTGGGCGGAATCCGACCGCATCCGCGACATTTTGAAGGATATGGGCATTGCCGTCAAGGACAACAAAGAAGGCGTGCAATGGATGCGGGTGTAATTCGCCTGCCTTCCCTGTAAAATTTCCTGCAAAAGGCTGACAAATGGCGGCAAGTATGCTATACTGATTCGTGGACGATAATTTCGGTCATCCGAAAGGAGTGCTTCCCGATGAATATTCTGCAAGCTGCCATTCTCGGCCTTGTGCAGGGGCTTGGCGAGTTTCTTCCGATTTCCTCCAGTGGTCATCTGCTGCTCAGCCGCATCCTGATGGGCTTCACGATTGATGAAACAGGCGCCTACCATATGCTGGACATCCTCCTGCATGTTGGCACGCTGATTCCGGTTCTCATCGTGTTCTGGAAGGACTGGTGGGCGATTCTGAAGAACCCCTTCAAGTCCAAGACACTGCTGCTGCTCTTCATCGCTTCCCTGCCGACGCTGCTGTTCAAGGTTGTGTTTGATGATTTCATCACTTCCTGCGAGACGGGCTGGTTCCTCGGTGCGAGCTTCCTGCTGACGGGATTCTTCCTCCTGCTGGCGGAAACGCTGAGCGCACACCGCAAGCAGTACGCCGACCAGCCGAACTTCAAGCACGCCATCATCATGGGCTGTATGCAGGGTGTGGCGCTGCTGCCGGGCGTTTCCCGCAGCGGCTCGACGCTGGCGGGCGGTCTGCTCTCCGGTCTGAACCGCAAGAGCGCGGCGAAGTTCTCCTTCATGATGAGCGCCCCCGCGATTGTCGGCGCACTCATCATCGACGGCAAAACCGCAATCGAAGAGGGCTGGGTGCAGGATTTGACGCTCGTGCCGACGCTGGTGGGCATCCTCGTGGCGGCAATCAGCGGCTATATCGCCATCCGCTTCATGCTCAGCCTCATCAGCCGTGTCAGCCTGAACTGGTTCGCGCTGTATGTAGCGATTCTGGGCGTGCTGATTCTGGTACTTCAGCTGATTGGCTATCCGGGAACGGTGCCGTTCGTCATTCCGGACATGTCTGGTGCGGTGACGAGCACGCTTCGGTTCTGGAATGTGTAACAATCACATGGGCTGTCCGTCTTTGGGGGCGGGCAGCCTTTTTTGCCCCTTGCCATCCGGGGCGCAAAATGCTATAATAGAATAGATATTTGTACTCTCGCATGGCTTTGCTGTGCAGAAAGGACGATTGCGCCTGATGCTAACGTTTCGCCGGCTGATTTGTCTCCTGCTCGCACTTGGGCTGCTGACCATCAGCGCCGTGGCAGAAATGCCGAACCCCACCCTCGACCCCAACGCGAACCCGTATGATGAGACGCACCCGGAGCTGCTCGAAGCCGACCAGCTGTACTGCACATCCGCTATTCTCATCGAGCAGAGCACGGGGGAAGTCATCTTCGAGAAAAATGCCGATTTGACCATGTACCCCGCTTCGACGACAAAGATTATGACCGTGCTGCTGGGCATCCTCAACAGCAACCCTGACGACAAGGTGACGGTCAGCTACAACGGGTCTGCCGCCGCCATGCGCGCCATCGACTCGGAAGCGACCGTCATCAGCCTGCAGGAAGGCGAAGAGCTGACGATGCAGGATTTGCTCTTCGGTACGCTGATTCGTTCGGGCAACGACGGCGCAGTGGCGATTGCGGAGGCCGTCGCCGGGAATGAAAGCACGTTCGTCGCGCTGATGAACCAGACCGCGCACGACCTCGGCATGAACAGCACGCACTTCATGAACCCGCACGGCCTGCACGACGACAACCATTACACGACTGCGCGCGACTTGGCAACGCTGGCGCGCTACGCCATGCAGAACGACACCTTCCGCACGATTGCGAAAACGACCGAGTACAAGATGGCGACGACGAACAAGCAGCGTTCGCGCACGCTGACGACCCGCCACCGCATCATGCTGCCGCAGTACAACAAGACGGACAACCGCTACTATTACGCGCCGATGACGGGCATTAAGTCCGGCTCGACGTCGCTGGCGGGCTACTGCTACGTCGGTTCGGCGTCACTGAACGGCGTTGACCTAATTTCCGTCGTCATGTACTCCAGCCAGTACGGTGTCTGGACGGACACGAAGAAGCTGATGGCGTACGGCTTCAGCCAGTATCAGCACGTCACGATTTCCGAGCTGTACAACCTGAACCCCATCAGCATTTACACCAGCGCGTATGAGATTGACGACCCGAATCAGGGGCAGCTGACGCTCCTGTGCCAGCCGCAGGATGCCACGCAGGCCGCCCTTGCGGAACTCAGTACGACGAAGAAGCGCATCGACTACCTGTCCGAAAACCTGCGCGACCTCGTTACCGTCTCCTACACGCGCGATTTTGCCGCACCCGTCAGCGCGGGCGAAATTATGGGCACGATGACCTACGTCAGCGACGATGGCACACCGATTACATTCAACCTTGTCGCCAGCCGCAGCGTCGCGCGCCGCTCGAACATGCCGCTGACATATGAGGAGATTGTCGCGATGACACAGGGGCAAACTGGCATTCCGATTGTGCCGGAAACGGTGATTCCCGTCGTCGTGATTCTTCTGATTCCAACCATTGCGCTGTTCATCATCTTCCGCGTGCATCGCCGCAGGAAGCGCCGTGAGGACTTCTCTGACGGGATTCCGCGCAGCTGACCGCACTCAAAAACGCCCCTTTCCGAAGCATCTCTGCCGGAAAGGGGCGTTCTGTTTGGTGGATTTATACTGTTTTCAGATTATTATTTGGCTGCCGTCACCGCAGCGGGCTTTGCGCCGCCTTCCTTGATTTCGCCGGCTTTCGTCAGCGCAATCTTGGTGATGACCGGGCCACTCAGTTCGTAGATGAGCGTACCTGCCAGCACGACGGCGTTAATCGTCGGGCCGTAGGCGGGCAAATCCGTCAGGCACATGCGCGCCATGCCGATGGCGACACCCGCCTGCGGAATCAACGTCATACCAAGGTAGCGGATGATGTTCTTATCACACTTCTCGATGGCAGCACCGATGGTTGCGCCGAGCGACTTGCCAATTGCGCGGCTCAAAACATACGCAATGCCCACCACGCCGACCGTCGGCAGCACGGACAAATCAAGGCTTGCGCCGCTCAAGACGAAGAAGAGCAGGAACAGCGGCGGCGTGAAGCGGTCGCACTGCTCAAGGAGCGCAGGCGAATCGTTGCTGACGTTGATCATCGTCGCGCCAATCATCATGCAGACCAGCAGGCTGCTCAAATCGAGCATGGTACTCAAGCCAACGGCGAGGAACACGATGAGAATCGTCATCGTCAGCTTATTGCCGCGCGAATGGAAGAAGCGCAGGCAGAAAACCATCACCGTGCCAATGAGAACGCCCATCGCCAGCGAGCCGACAATTTCAATCAGCGGCTTCACCAGCAGCGTCATCACGCTTAACGCCGCGCCGCTGTCAAGCGTGCGGGCGATTGCCATCATGATGGCGTAGAGCATCAGCCCCAGCGCATCGTCCATGGCGACAACGGGCAGCAGCATCCGCGTCACCGGGCCGTTCGCCTTGTACTGGCGGACGACCATCAGCGTCGCCGCCGGAGCGGTTGCCGCGGCAATCGCCCCCAGCGCCAGACACATCGGCAGCGGCTGACCCAGCGCCAGCAGCGTCAGGAACACCAGCAGTGATGCCACGCAGCCCTCAAACGCCGTAATGACCATCGGCTTCGCGCCGATTTCCTTGATGTAGGAGAGCTTGAACTCACTGCCGATGGAATAAGCAATGAAACCCAGCGCGACATCGGAGATAATCGACAGCTTGCTGTTCATTTCCGGCGTCAGCACCTTCAGCACATACGGCCCGACCAGCAGACCCGCAATCAGGTACGCCGTCACGTTCGGCAGATGAATCAGCTTAATCAGGCGCGTCATGGCCATGCCAACCGCCATTGCAATGGCAAGCGCAAACAGGATATTCATTTGTTCTTGTTGACCCCTTCCACAAACGTCGTGGGCAGGGCGAAGCAAATACCCGTGTCGGGCTTGTCCAGTCCACCGGTTACTTTGTTGATGATTTCAATCATCTGCGGAATCTGTTCGGATTTCAGCAGCGTGAAAATCGTCTTGGAGCGTTTCCGCTCCGGATTGCACAGGTGGCGCAGCACCCCCAGCACCGGCAGATCGTCGATGTTATGGTCGCCATCCAGCACGCGCATCATGCCCGTCGATTCCAAAATGGTCGCGCCGCCGATGTTCTGCTTGAGCATTTCTTCCAGCAGCGGCTCCAGAAATTCTTCCCGATTCAGCACGAGAACAAACATCTGCATTGTGGTTTCCCTCCCTCATTCTTTGCAGCACCCAATGCCATGAAACATCCTATATTGTAGCACTTTCGTTCTGTTTGTCAATCGAATTTGCCCCCAAATCCCCACGTTTTCTCATGAAATTCTCATCATTTCTTCTCATCTTTCACAAGCATTTCGGAGGAATCTGTGTTATCATATAGGTGTCAGGGAAAAAAGCCCGCTCAGCGGGAAAGGAGATTGATTTTATGGCAAGCTACACGATTGAAGATATTGAACTGATTCGGCGCAAGAGCGGCATCAGCTATCAGGAGGCGGTTTCGCTGCTGGATTACCACAACGGCAATGTCGCCCGCGCGCTGGTCGATTTGGAGCGCAACGGCCGCTTAAAGCCCGATGCCGCCGCACAGGATGCGCCGAAATCCGCCGAAAAGAAAGCGTCCACCGCTGCCCACAAAAACAAGGGCGGCTTCATGCACTTCATCAACAAGCTTTACCGCGCCCGTGTGAAGGTGGCGCGGCAGTCGATTCCGATTCTCAACATTTCGCTGCTGTTCACCCTCGTCGCGGCGCTCATCAGCCCGCATTTGCTGATTCTCAGCGCGATTCTGGTTCCGCTGCTGGGCTATCGTGTGTCGTTTGACAGGGACGACGCGGATTTCGCGGGTGAAAACATGGATCGCATGGTCAAAAACGCCGCGAGCAACGTCCGCAGCACGATGGATGAGTTCGCGCGCGGCTTTCAGGCGGGCATGAACGGTCAGAGCGAATCCTCCGAGAAGAAGGCGGAGGTGGATTCTGCGGACAACCGCAGCTACTACGCCGCAAGCACGGCAAAGCCGGAATACCACTCCTGCCCTACCATCAACGTGCCGGTGCAAGTGCCAAGCCAAGACGGCAATGTGACCGTGGAGGACGACACGGACGGCTTCAACTCCGCAACGATTAAGTAAGGAAGGTGCATCCATATGCTGCCGCTGATGCTGGGCTTGCTGCTATTTGCCAATGTGCTTGTTTTTGCCTCGCTGATGCTCTTCTTCGGGCTGTTCGGCGGCTGCAGGCAGCATTGACTACCCTTCGCGGGACGCATTCAAGCGTTCCGCTTTTGCCCGTATATGGAGAATGGAGGATAACCATGAGCCGCATTTTGATTGTGGAGGATGAAAAGAAGATCGCTCGCTTTCTGGAACTTGAGCTGACGCACGAGGGATACGAAGTGCAGACGGCAGGCGACGGGCGCAGCGGGCTGGAACAGGCGCAAAGCTGGCAGCCGGATCTGCTGATTCTTGACCTGATGCTGCCGGAATTGTCCGGCATCGAGGTCTGCCGCCGTCTGCGCCACGACAGCGACGTGCCGATTATTATGCTGACCGCGAAAGACGACGTATCCGACAAGGTAATGGGACTGGATATGGGTGCGGACGACTACATGACGAAGCCGTTCGCCATCGAGGAGCTGCTGGCGCGCATCCGCGTGGGGCTGAAGAAGCGCCGGAGTTCCGCCGCTGAAACGCCTGTGCCTGCGTCCAACGTGCTGCGGGCGGGCGGTCTGGTGTTAGAGCCCTCCAGTTACACAGTGACGATGAACAATCAGCCCATCAACTTGACAAAAAAGGAATTTGATCTGCTGAAATACCTCATGTCCCACAAGGGAGAAGCCGTGACGCGGGACGCGCTGCTGACTGACGTGTGGGGCTACGATTACGCGGGCGACACGAACGTGGTGGACGTGTACATCCGCTATCTGCGCCACAAAATTGACGAGCCGTTCGGCGTCAAGACGCTGCACACCATCCGTGCCGTCGGCTACATGTTCCGCGTCGATGACTGACCGTCCGAAGGCACGGCGCATCCGCCGCAAGAAGGATGTTTCCCCTGCCGTGCCCAAGCCGCACGGGCTGCCTTCCACCCTTTCCCGCATTCGTTTGTCCCTCTCCTTCCGCATCGCCGCCCACTTTTCCTTCCAGCTGGTGCGGACGTTTCTCCCCGCGCTACTCATCCTGACGCTGGCGTTCGCGGGCGGCACGCTGTACCTCGCTGAACGCGACATTTCGCGGCTGCAATGCGCGCCGCTGTCCGCCGATGGCACCATTGTCCTCTCCGTGCTGGATGACGCGGAGGTGACACTGCTGCCCGAAGCGCGCACGGACGGCATCATTGTGGGGCAAAGCGCCTACCGCCTGCTTGACCCGGAGGCGATTTTCACTGAAGGACGCTACATCGTGCAGGCGCAGCACATTTCGGGGCAGTCGCTGCTGATTTCGCTCAGCCTCTCCCGCCCGCTTGCGCTGTACTGCGGATCTGCCGCGGCGCTGGTCATCACCGACCTGTTCCGCATGTTCTACTTCGTCTTGCATCGGAAGCGGCTGCAAAAGAGCGTCCTCGCGCCGATTCGCGATATCACCGACATGGCAGCGACGCTCTCCGCGAACAACCTCTCCAACCGCATCAACATCGCCGGGACAAAAAATGAGCTGAAAGACCTCGCGACGGTCATCAACTCCATGCTCGACCGCATCGAAACATCCTACAACAGCCAGAAGCAGTTCGTTTCCGACGCTTCGCACGAGCTGCGGACGCCAATTGCCGTCATTCAGGGGTATGCCAGCATGTTGTCCCGCTGGGGCAAGAGCGACCCGGATGTGCTGAACGAAGGCATCAACGCCATCGCGCAGGAGACGGAAAGCATGAAGGAGCTTGTCGAAAGTCTGCTGTTCCTCGCGCGCCACGACAAGAAAACGCTGATGATGGAGATGGTGCGGTTTGACGCATACGACGTTGCCGCAGAGGTGCAGCGCGAAGCCGCAATGGTCACACCGGAGGATACGTTCGCGCTTGAACCCGCTGACCATGTGCAGATTGAGGCCGACCGCGGGATGTTGAAGCAGGTCATGCGCATCCTGTGCGACAACGCGGTAAAGTACTCCCCCAAGGGCAGCACCATTACCCTCGGCGTACAGAAAACCGAGAGCGGCTGCACGCTGTCCATGAGCGACCACGGGCCGGGCATCCCCAAGGAAGAGCTTTCGAGAATATTCGAACGCTTCTACCGCTGTGACAGTGCCCGCAAAACCGAAAGCAGCGGTCACGGGCTTGGGCTGTCCATTGCGCGCATCATCGTGATGGGGCACAGCGGGCAGCTCCGCGTTCGCAGCAAAGTCGGCGCGGGCACGACATTCTATGTTGATTTGCCGCTGACGCAGGACAAGGTACGACACGGCGGCGAAGTCAATCTGCCGCCAGAGAAGAAGCACCGCTACCGGCTTCGTTCGAAGAAGGATAAAAGCGGCTACGCAGAAGCAAAAGTATCATAATGAAGACCGCACCCGGTTTGACCCGGATGCGGCTTTTTCGTCAGGCGATTTTCATATGGCGCAGGTGAATTTGGAAATCGTATTTAGCTGTTGCTGTTGGCGCAGTTGCAGCTGCCGCTGCACGAGCCGGAGCATCCGCGTCCGCAATTGCAGCTGGAACGCACCGCGCTGCTGACGTTGCCCGTCGCGACCGTGCCGCTGTTGCAGACGGACTGCGGCGGGAAGAGCGGCAGGGCAAAGAACTCGTCGCAGACGCTTTCCGCGAACTCCTCGGCGGGCGGAATCGGGCAGTAGCCGTAGCTGGGAATCAGAATTTCGGCTTCCGCGAGTACCTTCAAAATCGTCGTGACGCAGATGGTCATCTTGAACTGGTTGTTGCCCAGATACGTCCCGCTGACGCAAATCGCGCTGACCATGCTTTCCAGCGTGTACGGCACAATGGACTCGTCGGGAATGCTCAGCAGCACATCGCGGTTGACGCTGATGGTCGCCTTGCCGATGTACTCCACGCAGCGGCTATCCACAAACAGGATGTCAATCGGGATGTCGATCGTTGCGCGCACACGGGCGAAGCAGGGGCGGTCGCACAGGCGATCAACGGTCAGGTTGCGGATGTTGCCCTCGGTCGTGGTGCTGCGGCAGCTCTCGAAGGTAATCGGCGGCACGGGTGCGGACGTCGGCGGGATGGTCTCCTGCGTCTCCTGGCAGCCGCAGGCGTTGCATGTGCAGGTGTTGTTGACCTGCGCGTAGCTGGTGATGGTGACGGTCTGCTTGGTAAGCTGCTCCTGCGTCATCGCGCTGTCATACACGCGCTTGACCTGCACGCAGACCTTCTCCTGCAAGCCGTCCAGCGCACTGCCGGAAATCGTACCGGGGCAGCAGTTGGGGTTCGCGTTCTTATACGAGTAGAATGACATGGATCGCGCCTCCTTGTCTTTTCCGGCTCCGGTCGCCTTGGTGGAGCCTTCACCAGCAGACTATGAAGCACGCGAGGAAGTGTGCGGCGTGAAAGAAATCTTGATACGAAAAATGCCATCCAGCACGGATGGCACTTGACTTACCCCATTTTCACCGGCGTGAAGCCCTTCTTTGCGACTGCGTCCATCAGCACATCGTCCGCAACATCCGCGTTCAGCGTGATTTTCGCACACTTCGCTGCGAGGTCAACCTCCACGTTTTCTACGCCCGACACGGCTTTGAGTGCCTTCTCCACCGTCATCTTGCAATGATTGCACATCATGCCGTTAATCTGCATCGTCTTTTCCATCATCATTTCCTCCTACTTATGGAATCAATTCCGGCACGTCGTCGGTCATTTCCGCGTCGTCCGAATCGTCCTTGGGCTTTTCCGGCATCGGCGGCAGCTCTTTGAGCGACGAAATGCCGAAATGCGCCAGAAAATTGTCCGTCGTGCCGTAGAGAATCGGGCGACCCAGCGCTTCCTTGCGCCCGACCTCAGCAATTAGCTCCTTATTCATCAGCGATTGCAGCGAATAGTCGCACTTCACGCCGCGAATCTGTTCTACCTCGGCGCGCGTGACCGGCTGACGGTACGCAACGACCGCGAGCGTCTCCATGGCCGCCTGCGAAAGCGACTGCTTCTGCACGGGCTGGAGAAGCCGCACCACATCCTGCGAATACAATGCGCGCGTCGCCAGCTGCACCTGATGCCCGTAGCGTTTGAGCGAAAAGCCGCGCTGATTGAAGTCATACTCGTCGCGCAGGTGAATCAGCGCATCCTCTACCTCGCGAATCGGCACATCCAGCGCCTTGGACAAATCCTCTACGCGCACCGCCTCGCCCGCGACGAAGAGAATCGCCTCGATGCGCCCAGCAAGATTACCGCCCTCCTCCATGATGTCATCAGGAAAGCGCAATTGCTCCTCGTTCTGTGTCTCGTTCATTCCGTTTCCTCCGTTGCGCTTTCGCCGTATTCATCAACATCTTTGCCGCGGCCGGGATAGAGAACGATTTCGCCCCATGTTCCCTCCTGCTCGGCGTGGATTTCGCCCAGCTTGAGCAGCTCCAGCAGCGCCAGAAACAGCGTCACGACTTCTTCCTTCGACGGCGCAGCGCTGAACGTTTCCTCAAAGCGCAGGCAGCCGCGGCTGGACACGCCCTTGAGCAGCGTCAACATGCACTCCTGCACATTATGCTCGTCGCGGTGAATATCGCGCGGCGCGTAGTGGTTCGTCTCCGGGGAATCATCCGTAGCGGGCTTGCGCGCCCAGATGCGCAGGAACGCCTCCGTCAGCCCTTGCAGCGTCAAGCCGACAAGCTCCGTTTCCTGCGGCGGCAGCGGGTATTCCTCCGGCAGCTTCGTGAACAGGTTCGCCGCCGCCCGCTCGAACTGCTTCATGGCGGACGCAGTCTCGCGGAAGCGCTTGTATTCCTCCAAACGGCGGATCAGCGCTTCCTCCGGATCCTCCTCGCCCTCCTCGATGCGCGGCGGACGCGGCAGCATCGCGCGGGATTTGATTTCCAGCAGCGTAGCCGCCATGACCAGAAAATCCGTCGCGTCGTCCATATCAAGGTCAGGCGCATTGCGTACCGAATCAATATACTGGTCGGTAATCTGGCTGACGAAAATATCCTTGATGTCGATTTTTTCCTTGTTAATCAGGAACAGCAGCAAATCCAGCGGGCCGTCAAAATCCTTGAGCTGAAACGTCATTGCCATGTTTTATGCCCTCACGACAAGCCGAAAATCGCCAAGAATCCCTTGAGGAAGAACTCATAGACGGCGAAGATTGCCTTGCTCAAGAACTGATCCAGCGCGCCGGACATGAAGATGACAATCAGCACAATCTGCGCAATAACGAACGCCTGCCGCTTGAGCTGCAGTTTGCCCTTGAACAGCAGATCGTTGACGAGATGGTAGCCATCCAGCGGCGGGATGGGCAGAATGTTGAACAGCGCGAGCCCCAGATTCGTCTGCGCCATCATCAGCAGGAAGCGCTCGACGTACCGCAGCCACGGCACAGCGAAATCCGCCAGCGCGCTTTCGGCGAATATGCCGCTGGTAATGCTCAGAATCACATTGTCCCTGCCATCCGTGAACTGGTAGAACGGGCTGAACAGGTGCGGGAGGGAGCTCGACGAGAATTCCCCCAGCATTTCCGAGCCGAACATGATTTTGCCGACGACGACGCTCAGGAACATGCAAATCAGGCACAGGCAGAGATTCGTCGCAATGCCGGCAATCGACACAAGAAAGTCGTCGCGCCGCCCGTGCCGGAAGTTGCGCGGATTGACCGGAACAGGTTTCGCCCAGCCAACGCCAATCAGAAACATGCTCAGCGTACCGATCAGGTCAAGGTGCGCCTTTGGGTTCAGGGAGAGCCGCCCCATCATCTTCGCCGTCGGGTCGCCGCAGCGGTACGCCACATAGCCGTGCGCGCACTCGTGCAGAATCAGGCTGATAAGAATGACAGCAACAGCGTATGCCAGCGTCAGCAGAAATTCCAGCGGGCTGGTACGGAGCGCTTCCAGATAAGTGTCCAAATTGGAAAGCATTTTTTCCCTCTTTTCATCATGAAGTACGTCCCTGACGCATAGAGTGAAGCAGCAATTTCAAGGAGGTGCTTGTTCTATGAGCGAGCAGGGAACGAATCAGATCCAGCAGCTGCAGGTTCCGCCGGCACAGGATTTCGACACAGCGAACTTTCAGGGATCGATGCAGGAGGTCTTGCATGAGAACATCGGAAACTATGTACTGGTGGATTTTCTCATTGGTACGTCGAATCTCGTCACCCGTCAAGGCTTCCTGTACTACGTCGGCACGCAGTTCATCGTCCTCTATGACAGCCTGAATCTGCGTTATGTCGTCTGCGATATCTTCTCCATCAAGTTCGTTACCTTCCTGCTGCCCGGCTATCAGCCCGGTCAGATTCAGACGACGGCGGAATTCGAGATGCACCCCGGCACGCCGAACACGCAGGTTGTTTCCGAAATGACGCAGGCGAGCGAAGGCACGTCCGACAGCACGGCACGCGATGCCGACGCAGGCGCAACATTCTCCGCACGCCCTGCCATGACGCCCGCGCAGGCTGCCCTCGCCCACGCCATCCGCCGGAAGAATCCGACCGTGCGATAATTGTACCGCACGAGAATGAAATCAGTGTGAAGAAACCCGGTGCAGCAGTTCCGCTTCGTCAATCACCTCGATGCCCAGCGTCTGCGCCTTGGTCAGTTTGCTTCCCGCCGCCTCGCCTGCAACGACGAAGGCGGTTTTTTTGCTGACCGAAGACGCGGGTTTGCCGCCGCTGCGGGCAATCAGGTCTTCCGCTTCCTTACGGGAGAGCGTCGGCAGCGTCCCCGTGACGACGATGCTCATGCCGGCGAACACACCACCCTCCACCTTCTGCTTTTCCGCCGGGGTCACGCCCGCCGCCAGCAGACGGCGAATCATCTCGCGGTTCTCGTCGAAGGAGAAGAATTCTGTGATGCTCTGGGCAACGATGTCCCCCACATCATCGATGGCGACCAGCTCCGACTGTGTCGCATTGGACACCTTCTCCAACGTCCCGAAGGCGTTCGCCAAGTCACGCGCGGTCTTGCGCCCGATATTCGGAATGCCGACCGCGAAGAGGAACGCATCCAGCTCACAGTGCTTGCTCTTTTCCAGCGCGGACAGCAGATTATCCGCCTTCTTGTCCTTGAAGCCGTCCAGCGACAGCACCTGCTCACGCGTGAGGGTATATAAATCCGCCGGATCGCGGACGTTCATCTGGTCGTAGAGCTGCCCCGCCGTCTTTTCTGACAGGCCTTCAATATCCATGGCATCACGGCTGGCGAAGTGACTGATACGGGCAACCGCCTGCGGACGGCAGGAGACGCGGTTCATGCAGAAAATGTGTGCGCCGCGCTCAATCAGCTTTTCACCGCAAGCCGGGCAGACCTCCGGGCGGACAATCGGCGTTTCGCCCTCTTCGCTGTCCCCCACATGCCCCATGATTTCGGGAATCACGTCGTTCGAGCGGCGAATCCACACGCGCGCGCCAATGGCAACCCGCTTGCGCTGGATATCGCCCCAGTTGTTCAGCGTCGCCTTGCGCACGGTCACGCCGTAAAAATCAACAGGTTCAACATGCGCAACGGGCGTCAGCTTGCCCGTGCGCCCCACATCCCACGTCACATCGCGGATGACGGTCGTCGTCTCCTCCGCCTCAAACTTGAACGCAATCGCCCAGCGCGGGAAACGGTCGGTGTAGCCCATCATCTCGCGGGTGGAAAGGTCGCTGACCTTGATGAGCACGCCGTCAATCAGGAAGTCGAGGCTGCTGCGTTCCTCCTCGATGTGGTGGATGCAGTCCTCAATTTCGCGAATACTCCGGCACTGCCCCAGATACGGGCTGACCTGAAAGCCGTTTGCGCGCAGGAAATCAAGCATCCCCTGCTGCGTGGTGTACGGCGGATTGTCAATCGTGCCAATCTGATAGAAGAACGCATCGAGATGGCGGGAGGCGGTCACGGCGGGGTCAAGGTTGCGGAGCGCTCCGGCGGCTGCGTTTCGGGCGTTTTTCAGCGGTTCTTTCGCCGTCTTGTTGTAGGTATCCAGTGCGGACAGGCGCATGATGCATTCGCCCTGCACTTCCAGCAGCCCCTGATACGGTATCGTCAGCGGCACGGTGCGGATGGTCTTTGCCTGAGGCAGAATCGCTTCACCGGTGATGCCGTTGCCGCGCGTCGCCGCCTGAATCAGCCTGCCCTCGTTGTAGGTCAGGTTCAGCGTCAAGCCGTCGAATTTGTACTCAACGCAGTATTGCAGGTCGTCCTGCCCGCTGAGCTTCTCGGTACGGCGAATCCAATCCTCCACCGCGCCGATGGACTGTGCCTTATCCATGCTCCACAGGCGGTGGATGTGCGTATGCGGCGCAAACGCCGTCATCACTTCGCCGCCGACCCGGTGCGTCGGGGAATCCGGCAGGACGATGCCCATTTCCTTTTCCAGCGCCGACAGTTCGTCGTAGAGCTTGTCCCACTCCATGTCGGACATAATCGGTTCGCTGCCGAAGTAGTACGCCTGCGACGCCTGATTGAGCGTGTCCGCAAGCTGACGCATCCGCGCCGTCTGTTCTGTCATGCTTAATCCTCCAGCTTGACAATCGGCGCAACCATCAAGGCAAACTCCTTGATGCCGTATGCCGTGAATTCAATCTTGATGCGGCTCGTGCTGCCTGAACCTGTGACTTCGACCACCGTGCCCTCGCCAAACTTCAGGTGGCGCACGCGGTCGCCCGGTTTATACATGTTCTGAAGAGCACTGGCGGACATGCTGCGCGCCGGGGACTGCACGAAGCCCTTCTGCACACCGGGGATATTCAGGCCGCGCAGACCGGTATTGCCGCTGCCGGGGCGGATGGGCGCACTGCCAGACGGCGCCGGGCGATTCGTGCCGCCGCGGTTGTACGCGCTGCGAGAGCGCATCTGCGGCTGGGCGCGGTCGCCGAAACGCTCCTTCATGCCCGCCATTTCGTCGGACAGCAGGCGTTCCGGGATTTCCGCCAAAAAGCGGCTGGGCGCGTTGTGATTCACCTGATTATACAGCATTCGCTGATTCGCGCGGGAGATGAACAGGCGCTTCTGGGCGCGCGTGATGCCGACATAGCACAGGCGGCGCTCCTCCTCCATCTTCGTCTCGTCCATGAGGCTGCGCGCGGATGGGAAAATGCCCTCCTCCAGACCGGTCATGAACACATCGGGGAATTCCAGACCCTTGGCGGAGTGCAGCGTCATCAGCGTCACATAGCCGCGCTCGTCCTCCTGCTGGTCAAGGTCAGTCACCAGCGACACGTTTTCCAAGTAGTCTTCGAGCGTCGCATTTTCCGTTGCTTTCGCGTATTCGCTGACCGCACCCATGAATTCCTGAATGTTCTCCACGCGCGAGCGGGCTTCCTCGGTATCTTCCTTCTGGTACTGCGCCAGCAAGCCCGTTTTTTCCACCAAAGTAGATACGAACTCCTCCAGCGGCATGGTTTCCTTGAGCGCCAGCAGCATCGTCATGAGCATAAAGAAGTCGCTGACGCACTTTTTCGGGCGCGCGGAAAGCGAATCCGGAACGTCGGACAGGGCGCTGTACAGCGGCATATTGTTCTGCTGCGCGTGATTCATCAGCTCCTGCACGGTGCTGTCGCCGATGGCACGCTTAGGCACGTTGATGATGCGGCGCAGGGACACATCGTCCGCCGGATTGACCACAACGCGCAGATACGCAATCACGTCGCGCACTTCCTTGCGGTCATAGAACTTCTGACCGCCAAAGACCTTGTAGGGAATCGCCGAGCGCATCAGCATTTCTTCCAGCACACGGCTCTGCGCGTTCGTGCGGTAGAGAATCGCCATATTGCCATACGGTTCGCCGTGGCGGTTGAGCTGGCGGATGCGGTCGGCGACCCATGCGGCTTCCTCGCGTTCGTCGCCCGCGTCGAAGAGGCGAATCGGGTCGCCCTCGCCCTGCTCTGTCCACAGCTTTTTCTCCTTGCGCCCGGAATTGTGCGCAATCACCTGATTCGCCGCGTCGAGGATATTGGCGGTCGAGCGGTAATTCTGCTCGAGTTTGATGACAGTCGCGTCGGGATAATCCTTCTCAAAATCAAGGATATTGTGGATATCCGCGCCGCGCCAGCCGTAAATCGACTGGTCGTCATCGCCCACAACGCAGAGATTCCGACTCTGGTCAGTCAGCAGTTTGACGAGCATATACTGCGCATAGTTCGTATCCTGATATTCGTCCACCATGACATATTGGAAGCGCTTGCGGTACACATCCAGCACGGGCGGATGGTCAACAAGCAGTTCCAGCGTCTTGACGAGAAGGTCGTCAAAATCCAAGGCATTGAGCGTTTTCAGGCGCGCTTCGTACTCGACGAAGACCGTGTGAATCTGCTGGCAGCGGAAATCGCGGTCGGAATGGTCGAACCACTCGTCCGGACCCATCAGCTTGTTCTTCGCATCGGAAATTTTTGCCTTCAATTCGCGAATCGGCAGCAGCTTATCGTCAATATTCTGGCGCTTCAAAATTTCCTTCAGCACCGCGCCCTGATCGTCGTCATCATAAATGACAAAAGAACGGGTATAGCCGCCGAGTTTCTCAATATCGCGGCGGAGGATTTTGGCGCAGGTGGAGTGGAATGTGGAAATCCACGCGTCGTTCGCCTGATCGCCCACCAGCGCGGCGATTCGCTCCTTCATTTCCTTCGCCGCCTTGTTGGTGAACGTCAGCGCCAGAATATGGTACGCTGCCACGCCGTGCGCCATCAGGTTCGCCACGCGGCAGGTCAGGGCGCGGGTCTTGCCGGAGCCTGCGCCAGCCAGAATCAGCACCGGGCCTTCCAGCGTTTCCGCTGCCAAGCGCTGCTGCGGGTTGAGCATACTTAAATCCATTTTTGTTTCCTCAATCTTTCTTTTCCTTTTCCGCGGCATTTTCCATGGCATCCAGCACCGCCGTATAGCCGTTCGCCCCATAAAGCAGTGCCCGGTTGACGCGGCTGATGGTTGCGGAGGATGCACCCGTCTGACGGGCAATTTCCTGATAGGTGGCATGTTCGCGGAGCATCTTCGCCACCTCGATGCGCTGCGCCATGCTCTTGATTTCCGCAATGGTACACAAATCCTCGAAGAAGCGATACGCCTCGTCCGTTGATTCCAGCGACAAAAGCGCCTTCATCAGCAAGTCCGTCTGTCCGTTCTTCACGCGGGGCTCAAACATATTTCGCACTCCTTCACCGCAAGGGGTCAGCCCCCCTGCGCATAGGTACATTATAGCACATTTCTGCCCAAATGAACAGGGCAAAAGCAGGGCAGAAAACACGGAAAATTACGTCTTTCCACGCAAAAAAGGGGGAAAGCCTGTTTCTTTCTCCCCTTTTGCTTTGGGCAGATTACCCTTCCAGTGGAATGGTCAACACATCTTCGAGTTCATACGGATGACCGTAAATCGTCACGCTGATCGGTTCACCGGAAATCAGTGTCAGCGTCACGCCTTTGGGCTTCACGCGCAGTTCGATGATGCGCCCGCGGTAATTGAATTTGTAGCTGTATCCGTTCCAGCAATCCGGCAGAAACGGTTTGAAGCGCAGTCCGCCGAGCGTGCGCATTCCCGCAAAGCCCTTCGCAATCGCCAGCCACGAGCCGGACATGCTGGTGATATGCAGCCCGTCCTGCGAATCCTGATTGATGTTGTCCAAATCATAGCGTGCCGTCCGCTTGTACATCGCCACGGCGAGGTCTTTTTCACCAAGCTGCGCCGCCATAATCGAATGGATGCAGGGCGACAAGCCTGATTCGTGCAGCGTCAGCGGCGCATAGAAGTCGAAATTCCGCCGGAGCGTTTCGGTGTCGTAGACGTGGTTGAGGAAGTACAAGCCCATCAGCACATCCGGCTGCTTGATGTACCCCGAACGCAAGATGCGATCCCACGACCAGTGCATATAGATAGGGCGCTCCTCCGCCGGGATGTCGGACGCCGGGCGCAAATCCTTGTCCAGAAAGGCGTCATGCTGCGGGAAAATGCCCAGACCGCGATCGTCAGGATAATACATGCGGTCGGCAATGTCCTGCATGTGCTTGAGGTCGTCCGGCGTAATCTGCAAGGCTTCCAAGCGGTCGTCATCCAGCTTGGCGCATGTCTCCACAAAATACTCCAGACACCACGCTGCCATGCGGTTGGTGTACCAGTTGTTGTTGACGTTGTTCTCGTACTCATTCGGGCCGGTCACGCCGAAAATCATGTACTTCTGCGTCCGCTGATTGAAATGCACGCGCCCGACCCAGAATTTCGCGATTTCCGCCATCACCTCGACGCCCTCGCCGAGCAGGTACGTTTCGTCCCCCGTGTACATCGTGTACTCAAAGATAGCGTGGACAATCGCGGCGTTGCGGTGGATGCCCTCGAACGCGACTTCCCACTCGTTGTGGCACTCGCTGCCGTTGATGGTCGAAACGGGATAGAGTGCGCCGGGCATACCGAGGTTCGCCGCGTTGCGCTTCGCCGCTTCGAGATGGTGATAGCGGTAAAGCAGCAGCTGGCGCGCCGTGTCCGCCCCGCGAATCGCCAGAAACACCGGCAGGCAGTAGGCTTCCGTATCCCAGTACGTCGATCCGCCGAAGCGCTCGCCCGTGTAGCCTTTCGGGCCGATGTTGAGGCGTGCGTCGCTGCCCGTGTAGGTGCTGAGCAGCTGGAAGAGGTTGAAGTGGATGCCCTGCTGCGCGCTATCGTCGCCCTCAATCTGCACATCCGCCATTTCCCAGCGCTCGTGCCACGCTGCCTGATGCGCTTTGAGTGTCTTCTGCCATCCCTCGTCGCACGCCTGCTGCGCTGCCGCCATCGCCAAGTCCATCAGCTGGTCTTTGTCGTGGTCACGGCTGGTGAACACGGCGACGTACTTTTCCACCGAGACAGTCGTGCCGGAGTGAATATCGCCCGCATAGAGCGCAGCGCAGTAGCCGGCTTTGGACGCCATATCAATATAGTCGATGCCCTCAACGCGGTTCGTCATTGCCGCCGCGACGGTGAAGCGCTGTACGCCGTAGGGATTCGGCTTCGTCTGCACCAGCACGCCGCCGCGCTCATCCCAGCCCTCGCCATCCACCATGTTCCAGAAGGACTGGTCGTAGTTCGCATCAACATTGCGGACGTTGCCATCCAGATAGGGCGAAATCTCCATCCGGCAGTCAAACGACGGCGTCACCTGATAGCGAATCGCCAGCAGCTCCTTCGTATCCATCGACACAAAGCGCCAAGTGTCCAGCGTCAGGCTGCCCTTATCCATATCCACGCAGGCGTGGCGGTACAGCACGGCCGTGCGCATGTCCACCTCGCGTTCATATTCCCAGACCGTCGCGCGGCTGAGGTCGAGCGGGTGCTGGTCGATGATGACATGAATGCCGATGAGGTTGATGGTGTTGATAACCTTCGCATAATACTCCGGATAGCCTTTTTTCCACCATCCGACGCGTGTCTTATCGGGATACCACACGCCGCCCAGATACGTTCCCTGAAAGCTGTCGCCGGAATAATCTTCCTCAAAATTGCCGCGCAGACCCATATAGCCGTTCGCCAGCGACATCAGCGACTCGGCGAAGCGCTGGGTATTGGGCTGCCAGCCGCGTTCGACTACTTTCCACGGATGCACGGGAAAGCTCATTGTTTTTCCCCTCCCTTGTCGGCTCGAATGCATTTCCAGCCGGTGCAGAACTCTTCCTAATACAATAATGCTTTTCCGCTTTTTTGTCAAGGGAAACCGCGTTCTTCTGCGTTTGTCTGTTTCGCTGTATTTTTGTCCCGTTTCCTGCATTTTTAGTTTCATCCTGCACTTTTTCGCTTCATCGGCTTCGGGCTGCGAACAGCAAGATTCACACCAACGCCCATTTTTCCGCATTCGGGGCGTTTGCAGCTTTTTGCGAACGTTCGGCATTTTCGCTTTTTCTGTCGTTTTTGAAGGGAAAAAACAGAATCAATGCAAAAAAGCCCTTGACAAATCCTTTCCAAGCCGCTATACTTGTTGTCAACAGCAAGGGCGCTGTGAGATGAATTTCATTCGTTCTCGCAGTTGCCCTTTTCTTCGTAAATGCGAAAAAAACGCGTTTTACGAGGAGCGCGACGGAAAGCAGAGCTGCTTTCCCCCGCCGCTGGAATGCTTTCAAGAGCGAAATGACTTTGGAGGAGGAATCCCGGATGGCCAACATCGAAGAGCTTTTCGGCAGCAGCGTTTTCAATGACGCCGTCATGCAGAAGCGTCTGCCCAAGGATATTTACAAGGCGCTGCACAAAACCATCACTGATGGTACGCCCCTTGACCCGCAGGTGGCCAACGTCGTGGCAAACGCCATGAAGGACTGGGCGGTGGAACGCGGCGTTACGCATTATACGCACTGGTTCCAGCCCCTGACCGGCATCACCGCTGAAAAACACGACAGCTTCATTTCGCCCAAGGACGGCGGCAAGATTATCCTCGAATTCAGCGGCAAGGAACTCGTCCGCGGCGAGCCGGACGCTTCCTCGTTCCCTTCCGGCGGCCTGCGCTCCACGTTTGAGGCCCGCGGCTATACGGCGTGGGATCCCACCAGCTACGCCTTTATCAAGGATGGCGTGCTGTGCATCCCGACGGCGTTCTGCTCCTACGGCGGCGAAGCGCTCGACCAGAAGACGCCGCTGCTGCGCTCGATGGAGGCGCTGTCCACGCAGGCGGTTCGCGTGCTGAAGCTCTTCGGCCGTGACGCAACGCGCGTGACCTCCACCGTCGGCCCGGAGCAGGAGTATTTCCTTGTTGACAAGGCGCTCTACGACCAGCGCAAGGACTTGATTTTCACCGGCCGCACCCTGTTCGGCAACAAGCCGCCGAAGGGGCAGGAGCTGGAAGACCACTATTTCGGTTCGATTAAGCCGCGCGTTCAGGCGTTCATGACCGATCTGAACGAAGAGCTGTGGAAGCTGGGCATCCTCGCCAAGACCGAGCACAATGAAGTTGCCCCCGCACAGCACGAACTTGCCCCGATTTTTTCTATCACCTCCGTCGCAACCGACCACAATCAGCTGACGATGGAAATGATGAAGAAAATTGCCCAGCGTCACGGTCTGGTGTGCCTGCTGCACGAGAAGCCTTTTGCGGGCGTCAACGGCTCCGGCAAGCACAACAACTGGTCGATGTCCACCAACACCGGCTACAACCTGCTTGATCCCGGCGACGACCCGGCGACCTCTGCGCAGTTTATGCTGATTCTAACGGCGGTTATCAAGGCAGTTGATGAATATGCCGATTTGCTGCGCATCTCCGTCGCGTCCGCCGGCAATGACCATCGTCTGGGCGCGAACGAAGCGCCGCCCGCGATTATCTCCATGTTCCTCGGCGATGAGCTGTCCGCGATTGTCAACGCCTTCGAGGAAGAGAAGGAATACTGCGCAAGCGAAAAGCACGACCTCGAAATCGGCGTGAGCGTGCTGCCGAAGTTCCCCAAGGACAACACCGACCGCAACCGTACCTCCCCGTTCGCCTTCACGGGCAACAAGTTCGAGTTCCGCTCGCTGGGGTCGTCCGAGTCCATTGCGGAAGCGAACGTGGTCATCAACACCATCGTCGCACAGTCCTTGAAGGAATTTGCGGATGAACTGGAAAGCGCGGAGAACTTCCGTGAGACGCTTCACAACCTGATTGTGAGCAACCTGCGCAAGCACAACCGCATCATCTTCAACGGCAACGGCTATGCTCCCGAATGGGTGGAGGAAGCCGCCCGCCGCGGTCTGCCGAACTACGTTTCGACCGTCGATGCGCTGCCGCACATGCTGGACGAGAAGAACATCAAGCTCTTCACCACCTTCGGCGTCTTCACCGAAGCGGAAATCCGCTCCCGCTACGAAATCAAGCTGGAGAACTACGCCAAGGTGCTCAACATTGAGGCGGAAACCTGCCTGATGATGGCAGAGAAGGAAATTCTCCCGGCATGTATGAAGTTCGCCGGTGCGACTGCCAAGGCTGTCAACGCCATGAAGACGGCAGGCGTCGAACCCTATGCGGAAGCGCATGTGCTGGCGGATGTTGCTGAGCGCAACGCCAAGCTGTACAAGGCGCTGGAAGGGCTGCGCGGCGCGGTCAAGGCGACCTGCCACGGCGACGCACTGGAGTGCGCCAAGTACGAACACAACGTCATCATTCCGGCGATGGCGGCTGTCCGCGAACAGGCGGATGAGCTGGAAACGCTGGTCGGCAAGGAGTACTGGCCCTTCCCGACGTATGACGATCTGCTCTTCAACGTGTAATAACCTTCTGCACAAGGACGTGCAGGTGGAACGGTTCTGCCGTTCGCCTGCACGTTTTTTGTATTCATCCACGGTGGCAACTCATACTAATTCGATTCTAAAACATGGCATCGAGCATAGCCGATTTTTCGTTCTGGCAAAGCTGAGTGAAGCGAGGCGTACTGGAGGTACGCGCGAGCGGAACGAAGCAAAGCCAGGGCGGAAAAGATGCTGTGCGAATGACATGGTTTAGATGAGAATTAGTATCACCCCACAAAAGGATTAGGAGGCGCATGGAAATGGATCTTTCCAGCATCATGGCATCAGTTGACAGCGAAATCTTCGGCGTATGGTTCTTAATCGGCGCGGCGCTCGTTTTCTGGATGCAGGCAGGCTTCGCAATGGTCGAAACCGGCTTCACCCGTGCGAAGAACACGGGCAACATCCTGATGAAGAACTTGATGGACTTCTGCATCGGCACAGTGATGTTCATCCTGATTGGCTTCTCGCTTCTGCTGGGTGAAGACCTGATGGGCTTTATCGGCAAGCCCGGTTTTGACATTTTCACCGCGTACCCGAATTTCGATTTCTCGAACTTCGTCTTTAACCTCGTCTTCTGCGCGACGACGGCGACCATCGTCTCCGGCGCAATGGCAGAACGCACGAAGTTCCTCTCCTACTGCGTGTATTCCGCCATCATTTCCGCGCTGATTTACCCCATCGAGGCACACTGGATTTGGGGCGGCGGCTGGCTGGCACAGCTGGGCTTCCACGACTACGCCGGTTCGTGCGCGATTCACATGGTCGGCGGTCTGTGCGCGCTGATTGGCGCAAAGATGGTTGGCCCGCGCATCGGCAAGTTCTCCAAGGACAAGAGCGGTAAGATTGTCGGCGTGAATGCGTTCCCCGGTCATAACATTCCGCTGGGTTGCCTCGGTGTGTTCATCCTGTGGCTCGGCTGGTACGGCTTCAACGGCGCGGCGGCAAAGAGCATCGAATCCCTCGGCTCGATTTTCCTGACGACGACGGTTGCGCCGTCCGTGGCGACAGTTGTTTGCATGATTTTCACTTGGGTGCATTACGGCAAGCCGGATGTGTCGATGTGCCTGAACGCCTCTCTGGCGGGTCTGGTCGGCATCACGGCGGGCTGCGACGTGCTGGACTGCACGGGTGCCATCATCGTCGGCGTTGTCTCCGGTCTGATTGTCAACTTCGGCGTGTGGTTCTTGGACAACAAGCTGCATGTGGATGATCCGGTCGGCGCGGTTGCTGTGCATTTCCTCAACGGCATCTGGGGCACGCTGGCGGTTGGTCTGCTGGCGACGGGCACAACGCCTGATTATCCCGAAGGGATGCTGACTGGTCTGTTCTACGGCGGCGGCCTCGATCTGCTGGGTCTGCAGCTGCTGGGTGTGCTGAGCGTCTGCGCGTGGACGGCGGTCACGATTACGGTTGCGTTCCTCCTCATCAAGGCGATTTTCGGTCTGCGTGTGAGCCGCGAGGAAGAAATCGCGGGTCTGGACATCATGGAGCACGGTCTTGCGTCTGGCTATGCGGACTTCATGCCCGTGACCTCTCTGCTGACGTCGGTGGAAGCTGTGCCGACCGTTGCGGTCGAAACGCCGAAGGTCTCGGTGGATGACGCTGTGCCGGTGGTGGTAGGCAGCGACAAGGTGCCTGCTTCTGATGTGAAAATGACGAAGGTCTCCATCCTCTGCAAGCAGAGCAGCTTCGAGGTGCTGAAAACGGCAATGGAGGAAATCGGCGTAACCGGCATGACCGTTTCGCAGGTACTGGGCTGCGGGATGCAGAAGGGCCGTCCGGAATACTATCGCGGCGTCGCGGTGGAAATGAACCTTTTGCCGAAGGTGCAGGTGGACATCGTGGTGTGCAAGATTCCGGTTCGCACGGTTATCGACACGGCGAAGAAGGTGCTGTACTCCGGGCACATCGGCGACGGCAAGATCTTCGTGTACGACGTGGAGAACGTCATCAAGGTGCGCACGGGCGAAGAGGGCTACGACGCGCTGCAGGACGTGGAGTAAATCCAATAAAACATGGGGAGGAAGCGCGAAACTTCCTCCCCTTTTCATATGAAATTGTTTATGCAAGATGCTTCTTCAGCGTCGCGCGGACAGCGCCCGGCCCTGCCAGCAGTTCCTTGACATCCGCCGTCACCTTGTCCGCCAGACCCGCCGTATACAGGCTGACCCCGAAGATGCTTGCGTTGCCGAGGATTCCCTCCAGCTTGCCGTCCACCGAATCCGGTTGACCGAGCGTGACGCCTTCCAGCGCCGCCTGCAAGGTAGCAAGCATCGGGTCGGAGGAGACGTTCATCGGCGCGCCGTTGTCATCCACGCCGATGAGGTAGCGAATCCAGCCTGCCAGTGCCAGCGGAATTGCGGTCAGATCAGCGGGATTGAGCGTATCAGACGTCATGTAACTCTTGATGGTCTCGCCGAAACGGATGCCAACCTTCTGGGACGTGTCAGTCGCGATGCGCTGGGGCGTATCGGGGATAAAGGGGTTCGGCAGACGCTGCTCCACCACTTCGTCGATGAATGCCTTCGGGCTGATGATGCCGGGGTCGGTCACGACGGGCAGACCTTCCTTGTAGCCAATCGTCTTGACCAGCTTGACCAGTTCCGCATCCTTCATCTCCGCCGCAATGGAGGTGTAGCCCAGCAGGCAGCCGTACACCGCCAGCGCGGTATGCAGCGGGTTCAGGCAGGTCGTCACCTTCATGCGCTCGGTGTCATTGACGGTCTTGCGGTCGCAGAGGTACACGCCCGCCTTGTCCAGCGCCGGACGGCCGTTCGGGAAGCGATCCTCCACAACAAGATACTGCGGCACCTCGGCATTGACGAACGGCGCAATGTAAGTATTGCGGCTGGTGATGACGGGCTGCATGTCCTCAAAGCCCGCGTCCATCAGCTGCTTCTCGATGATTTCCGCCGGACGGGGGGTAATCTTGTCAATCATGCTCCACGGGAAGGAGACACGCGCTTCGTCGTTCACATACGCCTCGAAATCCGCCGGAACAAGCCCGTTTTTCACCCACGCCGCGACGATTTCCATCACGCTCGCGCGCAGCTTCTCGCCGTTGTGGGAACAGTTGTCCATGCTGACCATGGCAATCGGCATAGCGCCCGCCTGATAGCGCGCGTAGAGCATTGCCGCCACGACCGCCATCGCGTGATGCGCCTGCTTCGGGCCTTTTTCCATGTCGGACACGACCACGGGCATCAGTTCGCCCTTCATGTTGCGCAGCGCATAGCCCTTCTCGGTGATGGTGAAGGACGCCATTTGCAGCGACGGCGCGGTGAACACGTCCGTCAGCTGCTGCCACTGGGCTTCGTCGGCACAGTTTGCCTTGATGCCCTTGGCAATCGATGCGATGACTTCCTTCTGCGTCGAGCCGTCGGCTTTGAGCGACACCATGAGCGTCATGCTGTCATGCGGCACATAAATCTTGTCGATAATGTCATAGTCGAACGTTTCCGCCGCGACGATGCCGGATTCCGCCAGCCCCGCGTTCAGCAGGCGCTGCTGAAGTCCCGCGATAAAGCCGCGGAAGATGTTGCCCGCGCCGAAATGCACCCACACGGGCTTCTCGGCGGTCTTCTCCGCCATCTTCGCCCAGTCGTACTGCGGCAGCGCCACCTGCGCGGCGGCATAGCCCTGCTTGTCCTGAATGCCCTGATAGGACAGTTTCATATTGCTTCTCCCCTTTGTTATCCGTTGATTATACTATCTCCAAATGAGAATGCGCCGCGAATGCAGGAAATAGTATCACTTCTTTTCGCCCTTCATGCGGCAGATAGCTTCCCACAGGCCGTTCAGGTACGTCGCGCCCAGCGCGCGGTCATACAGGCCGTAGCCAGGGCGGCCCTTTTCGTCCCAGATCATGCGGCCGTGGTCGGGGCGGATGTAGGTATCCGGGCAGGTGTCGTAGATGGCTTCCATGATGTCGAACATGTTCAGGTCGCCCGCTTCGGACAGGTGCGCGGCTTCGCGGAAGTGATGGTAGCCCAGGAACTTGATGTTGCGAACGTGCATCGCGCCGATGCGGTTCATCTCGCCGAAGTGGCGAATGATGGACGGAATGTCATTGTCCGGCGAGCAGCCCAGAGAGCCGGTGCAGAGGCAGACGGTGTTCGCGGGGCTGTCATGGAGCTTGATAATCTTGTCGAAATCCTCCTGACTATGCGCAATGCGCGGCAGACCGAAAATCGGCCACGCCGGGTCATCGGGATGGCACGCCATGCGGATGCCAACTTCCTCGCAGACAGGAATCACAGCGTCGAGGAAGTACTTGTAGTTCGCGCGCAGGTCATCGGGCGTGAGCTTTTCGTACTGGCGCAGGGTCGTTTCCAGCAGCGCCAGACGCTCCGGCTCCCAGCCGGGCAGCGTGAAGCCCTGCGAATCGGCAGCGGTGCGGCGGACGATTTCCATCGGGCCCATTTCGCCCAAATCCTTCTCGTCGAAGTACAGGGAGTTCGAGCCGTCCTCCGGGATGACACGCGCCAAGTCGGTGCGCAGCCAGTCAAAGACGGGCATGAAGTTGTAGATGATGACCTTCACGCCGTACTTCGCCAGCGTGCGGATGGTCGAGATGTAGTTGGCAATATATTCGTCGCGCGTGGGCAGACCCATCTTGATGTCCTCGTGGACATTGACGGACTCGACCACTTCCAGCTCCAGTCCGGCGGCGTGGACTTCCTCCACCAGCGCCTTGACCTCCTCTTCAGGCCAGTCGACACCGGCGGGCTTATCCAGCAGACCCATCAAGCCGGACATGCCGGGAATCTGCTTCACATACTTCAGCGGAATCGGGTCGGACTCGCGGCCATACCAGCGGAATGTCATTTTCATGGGGATGTCTCCTCCTTCTGCTTTGCAAAGCCGCCTGTTTTTGCGGCAATGCGTCAAGTATATTTTACTATCAATTTTCGCAAAATGCAATCGTTTTTGACAGATTCGTGCGAAATCAGCGCACTTTTTTGCTAAATTTGCATGACAAAACCTTGTTAATTCGGTTTTCCTGCGGTATAATGCAAGCAAATCCACTTTGGGAGGGTGCTGACCATGTTCAATATCACTGCCATCGGCGAAGCGCTGATTGATCTGACGCAGACTGGGCTTTCCGCGTCCGGTGTGGCGGAATATGCCGCGAATCCCGGCGGCGCTCCAGCGAATTTGGCGGTTGCCGCCGCGAAACTGGGGGCTTCCACCGCGTTCATCGGGCGCGTCGGGACGGATGCTTTCGGGACGCAGCTCCGCGAATGCCTCCGCGCAAACGGTGTGGATGTGTCGCGAATGCTGACCGACGCGCAGCGCCCGACGACGCTGGCAGTCGTTTCGCTGGACAGCCACGGTGAGCGGTCGTTCTCCTTCTATCGCCAGCATAGCGCGGATTTGGCGCTTTCGCCGGACGATGTGCCGGATGACGCCCTGCGCAGCACGCACTTTTTCCATTTCGGCGGCGTCAGCCTAACAGCGAATCCCGCGCGCGATACGGTACTGGATGCCGCCCGGCGCGCGCGAAATCTCGGCGCGTGCGTCACCTACGACCCAAACTACCGTCCGGCGCTCTGGGGCAGCCGCGCGGATGCCATCAAGCAATTGGCGCGTCCCCTGCCGCTGGTGGACATCTTGAAGGTGTCGGACGAAGAAATGGCGCTGCTGACTGGAACGGACAATTTGCAGGACGGTTCGGCAGCACTGGCGGATGCCGGGATTCCGCTCGTACTGGTGACGCTCGGCGCGAAGGGCGCTTTCTACCGTTTCCGGGGCGAAACGGGTATCGTCGATGGCGTTCCGTGCGTTGTCGCGGATACAAACGGCGCGGGCGACACGTTCTTCGGTGCGTTTTTGAGCCGAATGCGGGCATTCACGCTCGATAACCTGACGATTCCGCAGCTTCGGGACATGCTGGGCTACGCAAACCGCGCCGCCAGCTGGACGACGAGCCGGTCGGGGGCGATTCCGGCAATGCCGACGGCAGAAGAGATGCGCGGATAATGCAGTAACTCCCTCTGACCCGCAATTCAAGGTCAGAGGGAGTGGCTTTATTCACCTGTGCTGTTTTCCGGCTCATGACCGGGACGGTAGACAATGTCATCGCGCAGACGGTAGAGCGTCGCGCCGCGTGTTTTCTTGCAGAATGTACTCGCCCACCACTCTACGCTCTTCACCTCGTCGAACTGCACCAAGCCGTAGCGGATGCCTTTCTTCTTGCCGCCGCGCATGTTGCTGTCCATCCAGTGGATTTCGTCCGTCTCCGGATCGTAACTGAGCATGATGGCGCTGTGTGCGCCCGTACCGTACTCGTACTTCGCGGACATTTGAAAGTAGTCGCCGCGCTGCGCCTGCCGCATGAAATCGCACGCCAGCGCCATATTCTCCTCTGCGGACAGATTTTTGTCGTACTTGAACTGCGCCGCAATGTAGAACGGATTCCCCTTCTCCGGCGAAATGTCCTCCCACTCGATGCCATAGCTGTACGGCTTGCTCTTTGCCGCGGACAGGTTGTTCGGCACGAGCAGCTGAACGTCCGGGTATTCCGCCATGCAGAAATCGTCGCGATTCTGGCGGAAAAGGTACGTTGTAAAGTTCTTGCAGACGTAGATATCGCGCTTGTAGTGTGCGCGCTGGCTCTTGCCGTTCGCCTTAATATACAGTTCCTGCCCCAGCGCGATAATGCGGTTAATCAGGTCATCACGCGCAGTCAACGTGTCGTCCGCCGTCTCTTCCGCCGCTTCGGGCGTCGGCTCGTCGAGATACACATCTTCCGCCAGTGCGCAGGAAAAGAGCATCAGCAGTGCCGTCAACAGCGCTGTTCCCCGCTTCCACATAAAAATCACCTCATCCGTTTTCAAGCCGCCTGTCACGCTTCCATTGTACTCTAAGGAGCGCGTTTTTTCAAGGCTTGATGCGAAGTTTTATACTATTTCCAGATAAGAATGCGCCAAGATGCGCCGCGAATTTTTCATT
>ENA-OYYR01000051-OYYR01000051.1-human-gut-metagenome-genome-assembly--contig:-NODE-51-length-57671-cov-12.105787_pt1 | contig 57671 bp, 50 predicted proteins | sample MGYA00244066_ERZ653454 | MGnify/ENA primary metagenome ERZ653454 (study PRJEB26926, sample SAMN06165163) | human gut metagenome | biome: ENVO:00009003; feature: ENVO:2100002; material: ENVO:00002003...
GCCAGAATGGAAAAGGCGCAAGCAGATGGCGCAGGTGAATCTGGAAATAGTATTAGCCGTTTTCCTGCACCATGCAGACCGCCTGTGCGCTGATGCCCTTTTCTTCGCCCTCAAAGCCGAGCTTTTCCGTCGTCGTTGCCTTGATGTTTACGCGCGCAAGGGGCAGTTCGAGCGCATCCGCCACATTCTGCCGCATTTGCGGAATGTAGGGGAGCAGCTTCGGTTTCTGCGACACAATGGTCACGTCGCAGTTCGTTACACGCGCGTGGTGCGCCTTCAGCAGCGCAACAACGTGCCGAAGCAGCAGCATCGACGAGATGCCGTGGTACGCTTCGTCCGTGTCCGGGAAGTGCTTGCCGATGTCGCCCAGCGCCATTGCGCCCAGCATGGCATCCATCAGCGCGTGCAGCGCCACATCCGCATCCGAATGCCCCAGCAGCCCAAGTGTGTGCGGAACGGTCACGCCGCAGAGAATCAGCGGACGGTCTTCCACCAGCCGATGTACGTCATAGCCTTGCCCAACGCGAAGCGCCGGCAGCGCCTGTTCTGCAAAAAATGCTTCTGCCATCAGTAAATCCTCCGGGGTCGTCAGCTTGATATTGCGTCGACTGCCCTCCGTCAGCTGCACGGGAACGCCCAGCCGTTCCACCAGCGACGCATCATCCGTGCCGAGGAAGCCGTCGCGCTGCGCCTGTTCGTGTGCCCGGCGGAGCAAGTCGGTCTTGAAGCCCTGCGGGGTCTGCACAGCGCGCAGGGAGGTGCGATTCGGCGTGTCCAGTGCGATATTGGCGTCGCTGACGTTCTTGATGGTGTCCGTCACGGGAACCGCGGCGACGCCCGTTCCGCATTTCTCTACCGACGCCATGCAGCGCTGGATAACGTCCGCCGTCACCAGACAGCGCGCGCCGTCATGCACCAGTACGCCGCTGCATTGCCCAGAGAGCGTCTGCAAGCCCCGCCAGACCGATTCCTGACGCGTTGCGCCACCTGATACCATCGGAACGTCCAGCCCGTTCTGCGCCAATTCAGACGCCATAACGGGCATGTCCTCTTCGCGGCTGACAACAACCACCTGCTCCACCAGCGGCACAAACGCCTCCACTGAGCGGACAATCATGCTTTTGCCGGCGATTGGCAGCAGCACTTTGTTGCACTTTGCGCCCATGCGCTGCCCGCTGCCGCCGCCCAAAATAATTGCGCCCCACATGATTTATTCCTCCGCGCCGCGTTCGGACGCCATCGCCGCATCCTCTTCCAGCACACGGTAGATTTCCGCAGCACCTTCCTTGCGCACCGTACCCGGCACGGCAAGAATTTCGTAGCGCCCCAAATGGTCGCCGAAGCGGATCGTCATGATATCACCGGGCTTGACCTCTGCGCCGGGTTTGGCGACTTTGCCGTTGAGCGTGACACGCCCGCCCGAACAGGCCTCGTTCGCCACCGTGCGGCGCTTGATAATGCGGGACACCTTCAAATATTTGTCAAGACGCATAATTTCCTCCGTGTTTTGGATATTTGAGAAAAAAGCCCGCAAGATTGCTCCTGCGGGCTTCTATACGATGTCTGATACGAAAACGAATCAGAAAATCGTATTAGAGTGTGTTTCTAAAATGAGACCGGTGCAGTTTCGAGCAGAATTTCTTGCAATTCAAGGATGAAAACCGAAGGTTTACTGGCGGTAAATCGAGGTTTGAAGACGCAGAAGTGCAAGAAAAGATGCCGAAAATGCTGCCGGACGAATTTAGAAACACACTCTAAGGACGATTACTGATTGACAGCGTCTTTGAGGGACTTGCCAGCCTTGAAAACAGGCGCCTTGGAAGCCGGGATGGTAATCTCTTCTTCGGGCTTCTGCGGATTGCGGGCAATGCGTTCCGGACGATCCTTCACCTCGAAAGAGCCAAAACCAACAATTTGCACCTTATCGCCCTTGGACAGGCTTTCGGTGATGACTTCAACAACCGCATTCAGCGCCAGCTCGGCGTTCTTCTTGGGGAGCTGGGTCTTTTCAGCAAGGGCAGCAACCAGTTCGGTCTTATTCATGGAATATATTCCTCCTTGTTTGCGCGATTCACGCATAGATGAAATGGGATAACCTTGGCAGCACGCTGCTGCGGCATAGCGTCGCGGTCAGCGCTTCCAATCTGCGGGGGAAGATGGCTCAACAGCGCGATTTTGCGCGGCTTTCACCCGATTCCAGTATACATCCATTTCCGATAAAGTCAAGTCCTTCAGCGATTTTTCGTCCAATTTTATCAGATTTTCCATGGCAGAAAAGCGTTTGATGAACTTTTCGGTGGCATTTTTGAGCGCCTGCTCCGGGTCAATGCCGCTCAGGCGTGCCACATTGACGCAGCTGAACAGCAGATCGCCCAGTTCTTCGCCGGGATCGCGCGCGTTTTGCAGCTCTGTCAGCACCTCGTCTGCTTCCTCGTGCACCTTCGGCAGCGCATCCTGCGGCGTATCCCAGTCAAAGCCGACCTGCGCCGCTTTCTTCTGCACCTTCTCCGCACGCATGAGCGCTGGAAGACTCTTGCTCACGTCCGCCAGCACACTGCCCTGCGACATAAGCCCCTTTTCAGCTTTCTTGAGTTTTTCCCAGCTGTCCGCGACTTCCTCCGGCGTGTCGCAGTGGACATTGCCGAAGATGTGCGCGTGGCGGTAGAGCATTTTGTGGACGATAGCGGTCGTAATATCCTGCATCGTGAATTCATACGCCGACTCTGCAATATCTGCATGGAACGCCACCTGCAGCAGCACGTCACCAAGCTCATCCGCCAGATGATCCATATCGCCCTCATCGACCGCGCCGACTGCTTCGTACGCTTCCTCAATCAGATAGCGGCGGAGGGTCTGATGCGTCTGTTCGCGATCCCACGGGCACTGGCGGCGCACCTGGTGCATGATGTGCTGCAAGTCCTGAAAGCTGTACCGGGTGCGCTGCTGAAGCGGAACGGCGGGCAGATACAGGCAGACCGTGTGGTCATAGGTGTGCAGGCGGTCCATCTCCCAAAGCTGGATGTTTTGCGGCTTGCGGTTCGTCTTGACGGTGGATGGAAACAGCACCGTCGGCAGCTCGTCGCCGTAAATATCGCACAGGCGCAGTTTCAGGTCGCACGCCAATGAGTGATTCCAGATTTCCGTAATCAGCAGCGGCGTTGTCGGATCAGCGGCGGCAGTCACGGCATCTTCCGCTGGAATCGTTCGCAGCGCGCCGATGGGGGCGAGATTCCCTGGCAGCTGCGCAATGCACGCATCTGCCAGCGTTACGCCCGGCAGAATGCGCAAGACCGCGTCCTGCGGCTGCTGTGCCCGAAGCTCCCGCACCGCGCCGTCTGTTCCGGCATCCAGCACGGCAAAGACAACCGCGTGATGCTCCGCTTCCGCCCACAGTGCCTTCGCCATATCGCGATGCATCCCGTCGAAATCCTCATAGCGGTCGTAGTAATCATCCAGCGACGTACTTTGGACGCCCGCTTCCGTCAGCGCCGCACAGACCGGGTGCTGCGCCGTGCGGAAAATCAGCCGCTTCGCCTTCTTCATCGCGTTCATGGACTGCGCCGTCAGCAGTTCCGGATCGCCCGGCCCCAGCGACACAACGGTGATGTTCTGTTTCATGCTTCTTTCCTCACTTCTTATTTCCGTTTCCGGCGGAAGGCGTTCAAGTCCTCCTTGGTGAGTGCTTTCGTCCAAATCGCCGTGACTACGAACACCGCAACGCCGACCGCTACCTCCACAATCGTCAGCAGACGGCTGAACGGCAGGATGCGTGTCATCAGACAGACGGCCGCGCCCATCGCCAGCGCCGCAATGCCCGGACGCACCAGCCAGTCGCGCCAATTGAACTTCGTGCCGGTGTACTTCATGACGTAATAGAGATTCGGAACGAGCGATACCGTGTAGCACACCAGCGACGAAATCGGCGCGCCGTGGATGTTGAAGCCCGGAATACCCACCAGCGTGTAGTTCAGCGCAATTTTGCACACAACGCCCGCAACCAGCGTGTACATGGGAATCCGCTGCTTCCGAACGCCTTGGAGGATGCTGCTCGTCGCCTGCACGACCGTGAACAGCACCACCGTCAGGCTGGAAACCATCAGCAGCGTGCTGCCGGTCATGATGTTCTCTTCGCTCAGCGACCCCTGATAGAAGAAGCGGAAAATCTGCTCGCTGAGCACGCTCATGCCGACCGAGCAGGGCAGCCCGATCAGGAACGCAAAGCGCAGGCCGAGATTCGTCTGCCGCTGCACCGCGTCCATATCCTGCACTGCCCACGCGGAGGAAATTGCCGGAACGAGCGACATGCTGACCGCCAGCGACAGCGCCGTGGGAATGTTAATCAGGCGGATGACCATGCCGCTGAACACGCCGTACGTCTCGACGGCTGCATCATGCGTCAGACCGGAGACGACGCAGCGGTTGACCAGCATCGCCGAGTCGATGAACTGCGACAAGGGCACGATGCACGAGCCAATTGTAATCGGGATGGCAATCACCATCAACTGTTCTGCAATGCGCTTGGTGGAAGCATTCTGCTCCGGCGCAAGCTGTGGAATCGCGTCGAAGCGGCTTCGGCGGCGGAAGTAAAGCAGAATCATGTACAGCAGGGCAATCCCTTCGACGATGGTTGTGCCAAGCAGTGCGCCTGCCGCGCCCATCGCCACGCCGCCCATTTGGTTGCCAATATACGCCATCGGCAGCGCCAGAAACACCTTGCCGACCTGCTCAATCAGCTGGCTGATGGCGGTCGGCACCATGTCCTGCTGTCCCTGTATAAAGCCGCGGAACGCCGACATCATGCACACAACCGCCACACACGGTGCAATCACCTGAAAGCCGATTTTGCTGTCTGGCTGATTCACGCGTGCCGCCAGCATTCCGCTGCCCGCCAGCATGATGATGGCTGCAAGGCATCCCAAAGTCGTCAGCAGCAGCAGTGCGACACGAAAAACGTGCTTAGCACTGTGCGGGTCATCCTTTGCCAGCGCGGAGGATACCATTCGGCTGACCGCGACGGGCAGCCCGGCGGATGAGATTGTCAGCAGAAGGTTGTAGGTCGGGAAAACCGCATTGTAGATACCCTGACCCTGCGCCCCGATAACGTACGTCAGGGGGATGGAGAACAGCACGCCGACGAGCTTGCAGATAATGCCTGCAATGCCCAGCACGGTCATGCCGCCGATAATCGACTTGGATTTGCTTGCCATTGGCTGCATCCTTTCCGTGATGAAAATACCGTACTCCATTATACGCCAGAATGCCCTCTGAATCAAGCAAAAACGCAAAAAAGGGAAGCGCGCGCTTCCCGATTTTTTACTGTTCCATCTGCCGCCCGACGATGCCCGCTGCCGTTTCCGCCACCTTCAGCTCGGTGTCGCCCATCTTGACCCCGTTGTCGCGGCTCATGAGCAGCACCGCGCCAATCGCTTCGCCATCGGCAATAATCGGGCTGATGACCTGCGCCGTGTAGTTCGGGTTCTGATCTTCCTCCGTCGTCACTGCCACCATTCTTCCGCCGCTCTGCTGATTCAGGGCAACGGTCTGGCGGCTGGCAATGGCCGTCTCCAGCGCGCGGGAGATCGGCTTGTCGCCCAGCTCCTTGCGCGGCAGACCGCTCGCCGCCACCACCTGATCGCGGTCCACAATCACGGCAATATGCCCCAGCGAACGGAACAGGCTCTCTGTGTAGTCCTTGGCAAAGGATGACATTTCGCCAATCGGGGAATACTTCTTGAGAATCACCTCGCCGTCGCGGTCGGTGTAGATTTCCAGCGGGTCGCCCTCGCGAATCCGCAGCGTTCTGCGGATTTCCTTGGGAATGACAACACGCCCCAGTTCGTCGATGCGGCGAACAATACCGGTTGCTCGCATGATGGTCAGCCTCCTTCAAAATCTGTTCGGGAAAGTGCATGGGCACTACCGCACAATTCGGCGGCGCGTCTGGCGATGTCTTTTCCGCCATCTGCGGCTGTGCGGTGTTACCCATGATTTCGGTGTCCGAAAAACATTTTGTGCATTTCCTGCGTTTTCATGCACGAAAATTGGAAATCACATTGTTTTTCCCGCGTGGATAGTCGAAAGGAAATTAAAAAAGCCCTGCCGCGCTGTTTGATGCGGGCAGGGACTTGCAGTTTTTGCTTGTCGTACTATTTTGGGGTTAAGAATGCGCCGCGAATTTTTCGTTCTGGTGAACGGGAGTGGAATGCCGCGCAGCAGCGCTGCACTAAATGAAGCTGCCGGATGCCAGAACGGAAAAAGTGCAGGTGAATCTGAAAATAGTATCAGATGAAACGGCGGCTGTTGGAATAGCGGGTGATTTGATGGCCATCCGCATCCGCAGTGAAGCCGATGCGGAACGTGCCTCTGGTCGTAATCGCGCTGGAATAGGAGAGGGTCGCAGAGTACGAAATGGTGTTCGTGGCGATTGTCGCCGGAACAGCCAGCGGTTTCACATAAACCCAGCGTCCGTTCGACTGCTGTTCCAGCCATGCGTTGGTGACAACAATGCGTCCGGCAAGGATATCCGTCATCAGAGTAAAAGTGGCAACTTTGTCCATGCCGAGCGAACAAGTGGCGGACAGGAAAGTGACATCCGCACACGGTTCTACGGAATCGTCTGCGAATGCGCAGCTCAAAAGTGCCGCAAGAACAAGCAGCACAGCGAAAATACGGCGAAGCATATGCATCATTTATTCTCCTATCTCTCTAATGATTGTGCGCAGGAGAGAAGTTACCTCTTCCTGCGACGTTCTGCCGGAAAACAGCAGAAGTTTGTCGTCGCCCTGCCATAAAGCGACGGGCTTGTTGATGTTTTCCGTAATGTAGAAATTCAGTCCATCGAACTGTTGAATCGTTCCTTCATACGACTGCTCGAATGAAAGCATCATATACTGCGGATTGGAAATCAGATTGATTACACCGACAATCGTCTGCTGTGCGTCCGCCGCATTGACATACATCAGCGAAATACTGATGCCACTTCGCGTGAAATTCACATAGCGGTGCTGAAGCTCCCATTGACCGTTCACCATTTCCGGGATGCCGGTTTTCCTGCCAATCAGCGCATCAAGCGCTGCGATACTCTGTACCTCAACAGTATCGCCGCTTGGCAGCGTGGGGTCAGCAACGGCAGTTTCCAGCATTTCGATGGCAATTTCGTGACTCGTCACGAAGTGCTGCTGTTCATCGGAGGTTGTCCAGTTTTCATACCACAGCAGCGGATGCGATACGGCAAAGGCGACAGCAATCGCCGCGGCACTGCAAGCCGCTGCGGCAATAATTTTCTTCCGCTTTTGACGCTTTCTTTCGTTTTTCTGATGTGCTGCCGCAATGTGCTGCCGGAGGGCATCCACGCGCGCGGGGGCAATCGGCTTCTGTTCACCTTGCAGACGTTCCAGCAAATCCATGCAGGCGTGGATTTTCGTTTCATCTGTCGGCGCATCCGTTCGGGCGGCTTCCGCCTGAATGATGTTCAGCAGGCGGCGCTGCGTCTCGCGCGGCGGCAGATGACCGTAATCAATCGCTTGCAGGATGGCTTGAACCTCCTTTTCTTTTGGGTCGCTCACAAAAAAGCCTCCCTTCACTATATGATACTGCATGAGAAGGGCAAAATGGGATAAGCAGAAAAAATTTTATAGAATCAAAAACGTGCCGCCCTGTACGCACAGCAGCAGCGTGACGAATAACAGTCCTGCCGCTTTTTTGCGGATGCGGCGCGCGGCATCGTTGACCGTGTTGCGCTTGATACCAAGCGTGTCCGCTGTATCCGCCGCGGAATTATCCTCCTCGTAATACTGGTGATAGACGGACTTCTCCAGCGGGGTCAGGCGCGCTTGCAGTTCCTCCAGCAGCTCGTTCATCTCGCTCTTTCGCAGCCACTGGATGAGTTCGTCCTGTTGTTTCTCGATGAGGATTTCCGGTTCCAGCGGGAGTGATATACCCAGCCGTCTGCGTTCGATGCGGGAGCGGCGCGCCAGTGTGATGCACTCCAGCTTGCAGGCGTTGACGAACCACCCGTAGAGATTCTTGTGATTCGCCAGCTGCTCCTTCTTCTCCAGCGCCCGCAGCACCACTCGCTGAACAATATCTTCCGCATCCACACCATGAATCATTTGGTAATTGAGCAGAATGCGGCATAATCGCACGAGATCCTCCAGCATCTTGTTGTATACGTCGGTAATCTCACTTTCACTCATCCATTTTACCCTCACGACTTTCTGTATGATGGTGTCCGTTTCGCACTTGCGCGTATGCGCTCCAGGCAGTGCCTATAGGCATTTCTATTGTAAGACGAGATTGCCAATATGTCAATGCTTGCGCAGAAATATGGTGTGCTTTTTTCTGCGGGTGAGTGCCTTTTTTCCCATAGGCAGAATAAAACGCGTCAATGTTTAGACACAGATAATATCTGCACACCGTGTACCGTCGGAAATGAAAATCATAGAATAATAGCGCTGTGCTGTTGACAAGAACGTTCTTTCGCGTTATAATAGACACAGTAAATCACTTTCGGAGGTCGTGCAAATGACAATGTGGAATTTCGGTGCTTCAGCCGTGCAGAATGATTCAGGAGGGAGTCAGCATTGAAATATCGCAAGCAATATATCAACGTAGATGTTGTGTTTGATACTTCCGGGCGGATGCGGCCGCAGGTCATCCACTGGGTGGACGGGCGGCAATACGAAATTTCGCGTGTAAAAGCGATTGTGCCCGCGGCAGCGCGCAAATCCGGCGGGCAGGGTGACCGATACACGGTGATGCTGGCAGGTCAGGAGCGCTACTTGTTTTTTGAGCGTCCGACAGACGAACGCACTGCCATCGTCGGGCGCTGGTTTGTAGAAGCGACGGAGGGAAATTGAAATGGACAGAATCATTCGCCGAAAGCCAGCCGATTGGCGGCACAGCGTGGCATTCACCGGGCATCGTCCGCAAAAGCTGCCGTTTGGTTTTGATGAAGCCGACCCACGCTGCGTGGATTTCAAGCGGCGGCTGTGCAATTCTATCGAAATGATGATTCTGGAAGGGTACACGCACTTCATTTCCGGCGGGGCGCTGGGCATGGATATGTACGCGGCGGAGGCGGTGCTGACGCTGCGCGAGCAGCACCCGGAAATCACGCTGGAAATCGCCATTCCGCACGACGGACAGACTGCAAAGTGGCCGCAGTCCCTGCGCGACCGGGCGGAGCGCATCCGCGAGGAAGCGGATGTCATCACATGGATTGCGCACGAGTATACCAAGCGCTGCCTATTCGATCGGAACTACTACATGGTGTCGCATTGCAGCGTGCTGCTGGCATGTTTTGACGGTCAGCCCGGCGGCACGGCGCAGACCATCGAGACGGCACATCGGCTGGGGCGGCTGATTACGGTTGTGCGGCCGGTTCGCCGGAAAGTCGCGTAACACTACTTGTTATCCGCCTGCGTCTTTTCCGTTCCAGCGTCAGTTGCTCCATTTAAGGCGGCACCGCACAACTCGGCGGCGCATCTTGACGTATTCTCATTAGAAAATAGGATAGAGGAGAAATGAATTATGCAATGGGGTTTGAATGTTCATCAGCAGCCGCGGCAGCTGGACAAACGGTTTTCAGACCTGAAACTGTGCCAGCGCGAACAGATTGCGAAGTGGCTGCGCGAGGAGACAAACGATTACTACACGCGCCATCAGCGCTATCCCGTCGGGCGGGAGGCAGAGGACGTGGTAGACAATGCGTATGTGCAGATTGTGAAAGCAGGAATTTGGATTCCGTATGGCGAAGTATACCAGTATTATCTCAGCCGCAAAGCGCGAATGATGAAGCATCCGCCGCAGGGCTGAACGAGGAGGCTTTGCACATGTGCGGGCGTTTTTTCCTTGCTGATAGTGACAATTCTGGCGAACTTCGCGGCATCATCGATCAGCTGAATCGGCGCGGCGTCACCGTCAAGACAGGCGAGATTTTCCCGACGGATACCGTTCCTGTGCTGGCGAACAATCGGAACCGGCGCGTCGTGCCCTTTTCCATGCAATGGGGATACACCCTGCCGGACGGCCGCCTGCTCATCAACGCTCGGAGCGAAACGGCAGGGGAGAAGCCGCTCTTTCAGGACGCGATGCGTCAGCACCGCTGCCTGATTCCAGCAACGAACTATTTCGAGTGGGAAAAGCGCGGCAGGGAGAAAATCAAGTACGCCATCCGACAGGCGGATGCAGGCTTGTTATACATGGCGGGGCTGTACCGCGTGGAGAACGGGCGCGCAGTGTTCACCATTCTAACGCGTAAGCCCGCCGAACAAATTCGCTTCATCCACGACCGGATGCCTGTCATTCTGACAAGCAATGCAAAGCAGGATTGGCTGAATCTGGACTGCGATGCAGCGCAAACTTTGGCGCAGGCGTGTGAAAATGTAACGTTTTGCGCAGTGAATGTTTCGTGCTGAGCATTGCCGCATAATGACGCAGATTCCGATCAGGCTGCTGGCGGCGGATTCATGCTCGCCGCTATGGAAGAAGTTGTGCTGTCCGAAGAGACGATTCCGATGATGCCGCTTGTCAAGGCGGGAAAATAACGCATTTTGCACTTGTCACCAGCACTTCGGTATGGTATAATAAAATAGTTGCTATATGCTTGCAAAATGGGGAGATGTCCCTGTCAGCCACCCCACTGCAGCTTTTGATGGAGGAATTACGATGTACGATGTGCTCATTATTGGTGCTGGCCCCGGAGGAATTTTTACCGCTTATGAATTGATGGAACGCCGACCTGACCTGAAAGTCGCCGTTTTTGAAACGGGGCACCCGCTCAACCGCCGGAAGTGTCCGATTGACGGCGAGAAAGTGAAATCCTGCATCCACTGCAAGTGCTGCTCCATCATGAGCGGCTTTGGCGGCGCGGGCGCATTCTCCGACGGCAAGTACAACATCACCAACGATTTCGGCGGCACGCTCTACGAGTACATCGGCAAAAAGGCTGCCACGGAACTCATGGAATATGTTGATACCATCAATCTGCGCTACGGCGGCGAGGGTACGAAGCTCTATTCGACTGCCGGCACGAGCCTGAAAAAAACCTGTATGCAGCACGGTCTGCACCTGCTGGACGCTTCCGTTCGCCACCTCGGAACGGACATTAACTATATTGTGCTCGAGCACCTTTACGACCATCTGAAGGAACAGGTGGAGTTCCATTTTGACTGCCCCATCGACACGGTAGAAAAGACGGACAACGGCTATCGCATTTACAGCGGCGACAAATTCTTTGAGGGGCGCAAGTGCGTTATTTCCGCCGGCCGCAGCGGCAGCAAATGGATGGAAAAAGTCTGCAAAGACCTTCACATCAAGACGAATTCCAACCGCGTTGATATTGGTGTCCGCGTGGAACTGCCTGCTGAGATTTTCTCGCACCTGACCGACGAACTGTATGAAAGCAAAATCGTCTACCGCACCGAAAAGTATGAAGACGCGGTACGCACCTTCTGCATGAATCCCAAGGGCGTTGTCGTCAACGAAAACACGAATGGGATTGTAACTGTGAACGGTCACAGCTACGAGGATCCCGCAAAACAGACGAACAACACGAATTTCGCGCTGCTGGTCGCCAAGCACTTCTCCGAGCCGTTCAAGGACTCCAACGGCTACGGCGAGAGCATTGCCCGCCTGAGCAACATGCTGGGCGGCGGCGTTATCGTCCAGCGCTTCGGCGACCTCATCCGAGGCAAGCGCAGCACCGAGAAGCGCATCAAGGAGTCGTTCACCGTGCCGACGCTGAACGCCGCCGCGGGCGATCTGAGCCTCGTGCTGCCCAAGCGCATTCTGGACGGCATCATTGAGATGATTTACGCGCTGGATAAAGTCGCCCCCGGCACTGCCAACGACGACACGCTGCTCTACGGCGTGGAAGTGAAGTTCTACAACATGGAGGTCGAGGTAGACAGCAACCTCATGACCTGCCACGACGGGCTTTACATCATCGGCGACGGCAGCGGCATCACGCACTCTCTGTCCCACGCGTCCGCAAGCGGGGTGCATGTGGCGAGAAGAATTGCAACGGCAGAATGATGCAAAGAGTGATACAACTATCATAGGAGGCTTAGATGGAAAGCAAAGTTTTTATAAGCCACCGTTCAACAGATAAGGAAGTTGCCGAAATGCTACTTGACTTTCTTGCTGGAACAGGTATCCCGAAAGAACAAATTTTCTGTTCCTCTTTGCCGGGCAATGATATTGGTAGTCGTATTTCTGCTGAAGTAAAAGATGCGTTGAAGAATAGTGCTCTCAATATTGCGATACTATCACACGATTACTATCAGAGCGCCTACTGTTTGAATGAAGCTGGCATACTATGGTATGTAGATATACCTGTAATCGCAATAGCAATGCCGGAAATAACCGAAAGTAATATGCGCGGTTTTTTTAACAGTGAGTATAAACTGCGTCGATTAGATTCCGAGACGGATATTTCATATATTTATGATGCAGTGCGTAAAGAAACTGCTTCCGAACAAAAATCCGTTAGCATTATCACACGTGAAAATGAAAAACTTCGCAGAAGATACGAAGCATACTTAGAAACAAGAAAATCGGCAGTGAATGTTCCAGCAAGTGGCAAAATAGATTCATTTGCTGAAGAACTTACAGATGATGAGCAAATCGTACTATACTATATGCTTAAAAAACAGGTACGTAGGGTTTCAAAATCGCATATATCAGAATGGCTAAATGAATCTGAAATCCATAATGTGAATGTAGATAATGCTTTTGATTTTCTATCAGATTCTAACGGCGAAATCTCGTCGGATGGCACCTTTAGTCTAAGTGTCGATACCTTTCGCAAATATGCAAGAAAGAGGGACATGCTCGGCACATTAAAGGAATGTGTAAAGCGGCATACCTCCTTGGCGATTGATAAATTCAAAAAGCTTTGGCACAACAATAATCTGGATAACACAGAAAAATTGTTCGTTGCTTATATTATAGATGAGCGAGTGGCAAAATTCGGTGACCGTTGGGAGGCTGAAAAGCAAGTACAGAATATAATGAAATGGGAGAACAAATGTAACATTCCTGGCTCACTCTCAAACAACTATGACCGTTGTATAGAATTTTTTGTTCAAAACAATTTTGTATACGCAAGCAGTTGGACAAGCTACGGTAATGTGCGGGAGTATACCCTTTATCCGTCCTTAAAAGAGTTCCTTTGCAATAATTATCCACATCCGTATGACGAAGAATTGGAAAGCGTTAAGGGACTGTTTGAAATACCATTTTAAGCCACTTTCTCTTTGCCTGCCATTTAAAGTGTGATCACTCTTCAGACTTGCATATGTTAGGCTGTGAGAAAATCAAAGTTCAAAGTTGCATAAGAGAACCGCGGTAAGTGCCTTTTCTTCAGCACCCGCCGCGGTTCTTCTATTTACTTATCTTTCTTCTCTAAAGTATGGCAGCCCCAAATGCTGCGGCGGCTGGTCCTCCCGCTTCTTGCGCAAGCTGGAAATGCACAGCACCACGATGGTCACGATGTAGGGGAGCATTTTGTACAGTTCCTTCACCGCCGGGTTTGAGCCGGTCGGGATGTACATGTGCAGGATGTAGAGTCCGCCGAAGAGAATCGACGCGAACACGCCAACGTTAGAGCGCCAGATGGTGAAGATGACCAGCGCAATCGCCAGCCAGCCGCGGTCGCCGAACGCGTTGTTTGACCACACGCCGCTTGCGTAGTCCATGACGTAGTACAGTCCGCCAAGCCCTGCAATCATGCTGCCGATGCATGTTGCCATGTACTTATACTTCGTCACGTTGATGCTCGCGGCGTCGGCGGTGTTCGGATTTTCGCCAACCGCGCGCAGATGCAAGCCTGTGCGGGTGTGCTTCATGAACCACGCGACGAAGAAGCCGATGGCAATCGCGAGGTATACCATAAAACCGTAGGACAGGAAGTCCTGATAGAACCAGCCTTCACTCTCGGCGAACAGTGGGCGATGGAAGAAGTAGCTTGTGCCGGAGAGGGCAATAGACGGGACTTCACTGCCAGACAGCTTAATCAGTGAGCCGCCGAAGAAGTTGCCAACACCCACGCCGAAAGTTGTCATGGCCAAGCCCGTCACGTTCTGATTCGCACGGAGCGTAACGGTCAGCAGGCAGTAGAGCAGCCCCATCAGCAGCGAACCGAGCAGGCAGCATACAATCGGAATCAGAATTGCCGGAAGCGCGCTGATGTCCGCCTTGCTGGGCAGGGAATTTTCGTAGAAGAACGAGCCGATAACACCGCAGATGCCGCCGACATACATGATACCGGGGATGCCGAGGTTCAAATTGCCGGACTTTTCCGTCAGTATTTCACCCGTGCTGCCGTAAAGCAGCGGAACGCCTTGCACCACCGCGCGGGGAATGAATGAAATGATATCAAACACGCAGCTTCTCCTCCTTCCCAGTACGCTTGCAGACGTTAATCTTGTAGTTGATAAAGAACTCGCAGCCGATGATGAAGAACAGAATCACACCCGTGATAATGTCTGCAAAAGACTGATTCAGCCCGAACTTCGAGGATACCTCGCCAGCCCCGCGGTCAAGGAAAACGAGCAGGAAGCTGGTAAAAATCATAACGAACGGGTTAAATTTCGCCAGCCACGACACCATGACTGCTGTGAAGCCGCGCCCGTCTACAAGCGTCGTCGTCAGCGTGTGGTCGCTGCCCGCGGTCAGCAGGAAGCCCGCCAAGCCGCAGAGTGCGCCGGAAATCAGCATCGTGCGAACGATGACCCACTCCACCTTGATCCCTACATACCGGGCGGTGCGCTGGCTTTCGCCGACGACGGAAATTTCGTACCCGTGCTTGGTATAATATAGGTAGAGGAACATCAGCAGCACCAGCACGCCAACCACGATGATGTTGAGCAGATACTGCTGGTCAGCAACCTTCGGCAGCCAGCCAATCTGCGAACGCTGGTTGATGATGCCGATTTTGCCCGACCCCTTCGGCGACTCCCAGAAGATGCAGAAGTACGCGACCAGCTGCGTCGCGACATAGTTCATCATCAGCGTGAACAGCGTCTCATTCGTATTCCACTTTGCCTTGAAGAGCGCCGGAATGCCGCCCCAAATCGCGCCAGCGAGCATACTGGTCAGCAGCATCACGAGGATCAGCGCCCAGTTCGGCAGCACGTCCCGCAGGAGAATCATGCAACTGGCGGAGGCAAGGCAGCCCATCAGCGTCTGACCTTCGCCGCCGATGTTCCAAAAGCGCATCTTAAACGCAGGGGTAACGGCGAGGGAAATGCACAGCAGCATCGCCACGTCGCGGAAAGTCACCCACGTCTTGCGCGGCGTGCCGAACGTGCCTTTGATGATGGTGCTGTAAATGGCGAGCGGGTCGTCATCCGTCAGTAGCAGGCAGATAATGGCGCTTGCGCCCAGTGCCAGCGCAATGGCAATCACGCGAATCAGCAGCGCCTTCTGCCACGAAATGTCTGTTCGCTTGGAAATGTGGAAGAGCGGCTCCCGTTTGGCTTCACTCATGCTCGTTACCTCCCACGCGGGTCATCATCATGCCGATTTCTCGCTTGTCTGCGCCGCGGCCGGGTACGATGCCGCTGACTTTGCCGCCGCACAGCACCAGAATGCGGTCGCACAGCTCCACCAGCACGTCCAAATCCTCACCGACGTAAACAACCGCCACGTCCTGCTTCTTTTGGTTATTAATCAGGTTATAAATCGTGTAGGAGGAATGAATGTCCAACCCACGCACCGCGTATGCCGTCAGCAGCACTTTCGGTGCGGAGGTGATTTCGCGCCCGACCAGCACTTTCTGCACGTTGCCGCCCGACAGACGGCGAATCGGCGTACTCAGGCTCGGTGTCGCGACTTCCAACTCCTTGACCACGTTTTCCGCGATTTTGCGCGGGCTCTTGCGGTCGGTGAAGAACGAGTGCCCTTTGCGGAACGTGCGCAGCATCATGTTGTCGGACAAGTCCATGTTGCCGACCAAGCCCATGCCCAGCCGATCCTCCGGCACGAAGGAGAGCGAAACACCCATGTTCTGGATGGTCAGCGGGTCTTTCCCAATCAGTTCCACATGCGTGCCGTCGTCTTCGATGTAGCTGATGCTGCCAGAATCGACAGGCTGAAGCCCGGCAATCGCTTCCAGCAGTTCTTTCTGACCCGAACCCGCGATGCCCGCGATACCCAGAATTTCGCCCGAATTGGCGGTAAAGCTGACGTGGTCGAGCTTCGTCGTGCCTTCCTCGTTGCGCACAATCAAGTCTTTGACTTCGATGCGCGGGCGGGGATTGACCGGCTCGGTACGCTCAATGTTGAGCTTTACCGGATGCCCGACCATCATGTTCGTCAATTCCTCGGCATTCGTGTCGCGGGTCATCACGTCGCCGACGTACTGCCCCTTGCGCAGCACTGCCACGCGATCGGACAGCGACTCCACCTCGTGCATCTTGTGGGTGATGATGACAATCGCCTTGCCGGCGTTGCGCATGTTGCGCAGGATGGCGAAGAGCTTGTCCGTCTCCTGTGGGGTCAGCACGGCGGTTGGCTCATCCAGAATCAGGATATCCGCGCCGCGATACAGCACCTTGATGATTTCAATCGTCTGCTTCTGCGAAACGGACATATCGTAAATCTTCTGGTTCGGGTCGATATCAAAGCCATACTGGTCGCAGATTTTCCGAATTTTGCGGATGGCGGACTTCATATCCAGCTTTTCATCCAGACCGAGGATGATGTTTTCCGCCGCCGTGAACACATCCACCAACTTAAAGTGCTGGTGAATCATGCCGATGCCCAGATGGAACGACTCCTTTGGGGAAGAGATGGACACGGGCTTGCCGTTGATGTAGATTTCGCCCTCGTCGGGGTAGTAAATTCCGGAGAGCATGTTCATCAGTGTAGTTTTGCCGCTTCCATTCTCGCCCAGCAGCGCAAGAATTTCGCCGCGGTAAATATCCAGACACACCTTATCATTGGCCAGCACAGGGCCAAAGCGTTTGGTCACATTGCGAACGCTGACGGCTGCGGTTCTCTGTTCCAACCGGCTCACTCCTTTATGATTGCAAATCGTAAATGACGCGAATGAATAGGAAACACTGCAAATGGGAATGCAGCGGGTTTGCCTGCACTTTCATTTGCAGTGTCAACAAGAAATTCGACCGCCCCGACCCCATGCAAAAGATCGGGGCAGTCGAAAATGGAATTACATACCTTCGGGCAGCGTGATGCCGTCGATGTTCAGGTCGAAGTAGGGAGCGGCGCGGAAGAAGGATTCCTTGAATTCGCCGTCGATGACCACTTCGGTGTCACCCACGAAGTCGCCCATGTCGTCCACGTCCGCCAGATAGGAGGTCAGCGCCTTGCCGTTCACGGTGAAGGTCGTGGTGTCGAACACCTTGATGGTGCCAGCCGCCAGCGCAGCCTTCACTTCTTCCAGCTTCTCAGCCGTGCCAGCCGCCGCGGCCTGCTCGTTGATGGCAGACAGCTCGACAGAGCCGGTCGCAATCGTGCCAGTCCAGTCAAGCGCGATATCTTCGCCGTTCATCATGCAGTTCAGGATGTACTCGAAGTAGGGTTCCCAGTTGATGCGGGAGGAAACGATGAAGGTGTTCGGGCAAGCCGCCACCGTGGAGCCGTTGTAGGAGACGTTCGGCACACCCGCCACTTCGCAGGCAGTCGGAGCGCCCATGGAGTCAGCGTGCTGGGAAATGAGGACGCAGCCCTTCTGAATCAGCATCTGCGCGCCTTCCTTTTCCATCGCCTCGTCATACCAAGAGTAGGTGAAGGTCACTTCCATCGTCGCGGAGGGGCAGACAGAGCGCGCGCCAAGGAAGAAGGAGGTGTAGCCGGACTTCACTTCCGCGTAGGGGTAAGCGCCGACATAGCCAATCTTCGCCTGATCCGCCGTAATCGTGCCGGCTTCGATCATTTCGTTCAGCTTCATGCCAGCCGCAACGCCCGCCAGATAGCGGCCTTCATAGATGGTCGCGAAAGCATTGTGGTAGTTGGGCAGGTTCTCGGTGTGCGCCTTCGTGCCAGTCGCATGGCAGAACTCGACTTCCGGGAACTCCAGCGCAGCCTGAATCATGTAGGATTCATGACCGAAAGAGTCCGCAAAAATGATGTCGCAGCCTGCGTCCGCCAGTTCAGCAGCTGCGTCGTAGCATTCCTGACCTTCGGGGATGTTGGTCTTGGTTTCGTAGGCAATGCCCAGCTTCTCGCAGGCAGCCTTCGCCGCGGTGATGAAGTTCAGGTCGTAGGTGGAGTTTTCGTCGTGCAGGAAGATGAAGCCGATCTTCAGGTCATCCTTCGCGACGGGCGCGCGCTCAGCCAGTGCAGCAGTCGTCAGGCAGCACAGGCACATCACCAGCGCAAGCAGCAGAGATGCAAACTTTTTCATGGTCAAGTCCTCCTCCATTCGATGGGTGAAAACGGTGCAACCGTCCGCTAAAAAGCGAACGTTTTCCGGGAAACATGACCCATTGTACACAAATTCGGCACAAAAATCAAGCCTTTTTCAGAAAAAATCCGACTTTTTTGCGAACAATTTAGGTGAATGTTCGGAAATAGGCGGATTGGCAGGGGAACGTCACGTTTTTGACAAGCATCCGCGTTTTCCGCATACGGCTCCAACGTAAGCACACCGTCAGCATTGCGGCTGATTCCATGTGCCGACGGAACATGATAGGTAAGGGGAATTTCATAAGCTATAAACGAGCAAATCCGAAAAAATGCACAAAAACCGCGATTCCGCTGTAGCCTTTGGGTTGTAAAAAACGCGATAAATTGCGATTTGCGACCGAACAGTTTTCTTTTTTTCGATGCGCCTTGTGCAGTTTTCACTATTTGCTCATTTATAGTCATAAGAATAACAATGCGCTCTGCCGGGGATGTTCCGGCAAGGCGTTCCAAATTTCACGGCAATCTTGCAAAAACGCCCTTGACATTGTACTGTCCCTGATTATAATAGTTGCATGTACAACGATGCACATACAACCATCAGCGTCACGGAGGTGCACATATGGATATCACCGAGCGGAAAATCACAAAAATCGCGCGGGAAACAGAGAAACTCGTCCTGCTGTCCCTGCGGGAAGAGGGCGTCGGCACGGCAGAAATTGATCTGATTCACGCGCTGCGGCACCATCCCGGCTGCACACAGGCGGCGCTGGCGGAACTGCTGCACGCAGACAAGGCAGCCATCGCGCGGCGGACAAAAAATCTGGAAGCTAAAGGCTTTCTGGTGCGTCAGGAGGCTCCGAACGACCGCCGCAGTCAGCTGCTGTATCCCACGGAAAAGGCGGAAGCCATGAAAGCCTCCAAAGCAGAGATCGAAGCATCCTTCTACGAGTACCTGACTTCTGTGCTGACGGACGATGAATCCAAAACCTTCGCAGCGCTGCTGAACAAACTGTACGCAGCATCCAAAACCGAAAGCCGCGCGGGATTCCCGCATTTTATTCAGGCGCAGAGGAAATAAAGACGATGCAAGACAAGCAGAATTTCTGTCCGAACAAAGTTAGTTCCTATTTTCGTGCCGAATGGCTGTCGCTGACCTTCGTCACGCTGTCCGGCTTGTTCTACAACGTGGGTCTGCTGGCGACGCCGTGGTTTGAAGGGCGGCTTGCCCAGTGCCTGACCGACATTCTGGGCGGCTATCAAACCGCGGACGCAATGGCGACGCTGGTGCTGGCGTATCTGGCCGTCACACTAGCGGTTCAGGGTGCGCGTTTCATCAAGCGATTCTACGTCCGGCGCTTCGCCAACAACATCAACCGCCGCATGAAGGGCATTCTGTACGCCAATCTGGTACGCGAAAGCCGCACGTCGCTGGAGAAAGAAGGTGCTGGCGAACTGATGACGAAAGCCATTTCCGACGTGGACGACTGTGTGGAAGGAATGCGCAAATTCACCACCGAAGTGTTTGACACCGGCGTGGTGATGGTCAGCTACGCAGTCATGCTGCTGATTTACGACTGGCATCTGGCGCTGCTGAGTTTGCTGTTCACGCCCATTTCGTACTTCTGCGCAGCAAAGATGAAGAAGCCCGTTCAGCGCGCAGGAGCGGCGTACAAGAAAGCGGCGAGCGCGCTCAGCAGTGCAACGCTCGACCGCGTGGAAAACGCCGTCACCTACCGTATCTACGGCTGCGAGGAAGCCCGCGCGGAACGCTACGCGGGTGCGCTGAAGAATTACGAAAAGGCTGCTGTGCGTTCCAACGTGTGGCAGTCCGCTCTGCCGCCGCTGTATCTGGCGGCATCAGGAGCCGGGGTGCTGTTCATCCTGTGGTTCGGCGCGAAGAACGTACTCGGCACAGGCTGGCGCGCATGGGACATCGGCGCCTTCACCACCTTCTTGTCCTGCTTCACGCGGCTGACGGTCAAGTCCTCCAAGGTGGCAAAGCTGTTCAACTCCGTGCAGAAAGCAGAAGTGTCGTGGAAGCGCATCAAGCCGCTGATGAAGTCGCCGGAAGCGCTGGACGACCTCCGCATCCCGCAGTCTGCTGACGTGACGCTCGACAATCTGTCCTTCACCTATGGAGACGCACCGATTTTCTCCGGCCTTTCGCTGACGGCACATCCCGGCGACATCATCGGCGTGACTGGCCCTGTCGCCTGCGGCAAATCCACCTTCGGGCGCGTATTTCTCTGCGAAATGCCCTATGGCGGCTCGGTTCGCTTCGGCGGCAAGGAACTTTCGAGCTTCTCGCCGCGGGAAATCTCCGGTATGGTCGGTTATTTGGGGCATGACCCGGAACTGAGCATGGACACGATTCAAAACAACGTGCTTTTCGGCAGCAGGCAGGACGTTCTGCCGCGGCTGAACGCCGTTGTCCTGACGGACGAAGTGCTGGCGATGGAAAATGGCGCTGATACGGTCGTCGGCAGCAGCGGCGCACGGCTTTCCGGCGGTCAGGCGCAGCGGCTGGCGCTGGCGAGAACGCTTGCCCATCCGCGTCCGCTGATGATTCTGGACGACCCGTTTTCCGCGCTTGACCGCAAGACGGAGGACGCTGTGTTTGCGAATTTGCAGGCATACGCCAAGGATAAGGTCGTTTTCCTGATTTCGCATCGACTGTACCACTTCCCGCAAATGCAGCAGGTGATTTTCATGGAGGACGGCAAGACGACGGTCGGCACGCATGACGAACTGATGGCGTCCGTTCCGACATACCGCTGGCTTTACGAGAGCCAAGTTGGGGGTGAAGCACATGCGTAATCAGAAAAAAGCGGGCGTGATTTCTGCATTCAAGGCAGCGGTGCAGTCGCATCGGATATTGATGATCAGTACGCTGCTGTGCGTTGCGGCATCGGTTGCCGCGTCGCTGATTCCGCCGCTGCTGCTCAAGGACATGATTGACCGGCTGACGGGTGGTATGCCGCTGCTGTTCACCGCCGTGCTGCTCTACTTCGGCAGCCTCGTGTTGGAGGGAACACTCTCCTCGGCGCAGGAAACGCTGCTGGTGCTGTTCGGGCAGAAGATGACGCACGCCCTGCGCTCCGAAATGTCGCAGAAGCTCATCGCGCTGCCCGCCAGCACGCTCGTCGGGCAAAATCCCGGCGAGGTTGCCGCGCGCTTTTCGGGTGATGTGGATGCTGTCGAGGCACTGTTCACCTCCGGCATCATCAGCATGGTAGCGGATGCCTGCCGCATCATCTCGATTCTGGCAGTGATTGCCGTGGAGAACATGGGGCTTGCGCTGGTGCTGCTGGTGATTCTGCCGCTGTTCGCCGTTTTCACCCGTTTTGTGCAGAAGCGAATGCTCGCCGCGCAGCTGGAGAACCGTCGCGCCGTCGCCGCCGTGTCCGGGCAGGTACCGGAAACGCTGCACAACATCCGCACCATTCACGCCTTGGGGCTGGAAAGCTACATGGAGCAGCGCTATGACCAGCGCATCGGCGAAAGCTATGCCGCGATGGAAAAAACGAATTTCTATGACGCGATTTACTCGCCCGTCGTGTTTCTGCTCAACGCCGCCGTCGTGGGTATCGTGATGCTGCTCTCCGCTTCGGGCAATGCGGATGTGCTGGCACTGTTCGGCATGTCGGTCGGCACGTCGGTCGCCATCATCAATTACATTTCCCGCATTTTTTCGCCGATTGAAAGCCTCGGCATGGAGATTCAGACGATTCAGTCCGCTATGGCGGGTGTCAAGCGCATCGACGCGTTCCTTAATCAGCCGGAACGCGCCATTCCGCAGGAGCGAAAGAATACCGCGCGCGGCGACGTTGTGCTGTCCCATGTGACGTTCGGCTACGGCGAAAAGCCGGTGCTGTCCGACTTCTCCATGACCGTGAAGGAAGGGGAGCAGGTCACGCTGGTTGGCAGAACAGGTGCGGGCAAAAGCACGGTGTTCCGGCTGCTGCTGGGGCTTTATCAGCCGGAAAAGGGGAATATTACCATCGGCGGCGTGAACGTTTCGGCGATTCCCGACCATGAGCGCCGCGCGTGCATCGGCTGCGTGGAGCAGCGCTTCTCCCGCGTACCGGGGACGGTGCTTGACCAGATTACGCTTTCCGACCCGACCATCACCGAGGAAATGGCGCAGAATGCCGCGAAACTGGCGGGAATGGATGACGCCATCCGCGCGCTTCCGAACGGCTACAATACCATCTGCACAGACAGCATGTTTTCGCAGGGGGAGTGGCAGCTGCTGTCCATTGCCCGCGCGGCAGCGGCAAACCCAGCGGTGCTGCTGCTGGACGAAATCACCGCGAACCTCGATGCCGAAACCGAAGCGCGTGTACTGGAAGCGCTCCGCCGCGCCTCCGAGGGACGTACCGTGCTGTCCATTTCGCACCGCATTTACGAGAATCTGGGCGGCAGAACCGTGGAACTTAAGCCGTGCGAAGTCCAGTCATGTAAAATTCCCGCTGTTGATTCTGCGGCTGATTGCAGCGTAAAATCAGTATAGAAAAGGGTGTGGAGGCAGCTTGACGACCTCCACACCTTCTTCTTATTTTGATTAGAACAGCGGCTGCATCGACGCATCCAATGTCGCGAACGGGCCGGGAAGCACCCGCGCCCCGCGGTGATTGCCGTAGAAGTCACTGTCAAACACGATGGTCGAGCCATCCGCCGCTTCAAAGCGCTGATCCGGCTCAAACGCGCGCCCCAGCGTGTCGCTGTCCACCAATCCGCCGCGGAACGCGCCGATCAGCTCCGCCACGTCGGTATCAAGGAACATCTGTCCTTCACGTTCTACCAGCATGAAATATGGCTTTTCGGACTTAACGCAGCAGTCCTTTTCCTTCTTCCACGGCTTCGCGCCCGCAAAATAGGCGTTGCCGTCTGCCCAAACCGGCAGATGCCCGAAGTGGTACTTTTCCAGCTTGCCCATGTCCGGGCGCGCTACGTCCAGGTCGAACTGATCCAGCCACTCCTGCTCGGTCGGGTAGTCGTCGAAGCACCAAGTGCCCACGACGCGCTCGTTTTCGCCCGGATCGCCCTGCTTTGCCGGAGCATCCACCGGGTGCGCCTGCACGAAGATGTTGTTGTAGAAGCGGTCGTCGCCATGGAGGATGGTCATGAAGCCCGCAACCTCCGTGCGATGGCGGATATGGTAAGGCGTATAGCGCCAGCTCGTGCCGCCGCCGACGCAGGTGAACGTGCCCAGCATGAGGTTATGCACCAGCGCCACGCCCTGCGTCGCGAATCGCAGAGACACTTTCGACATCATGATGTTGTTGTCAATCAGCGTCGGGCCGTGTCCGACCTCCACGAAAATGTCCTGACTTTCCATGCCGCCGACCGCCCATGTGCAGTACGCAGGACGCTCGTTGTGGTGCAGCAGATTCTGCGTGATGCGCGTGCCCTGCGCCTCCCAGTCGCACCAGACGCCCATGGTGCAGTCATGGATGTGGTTGCGGCGAATCACCACGTCAATCGCCGCGTGCAGCTTGATGCCGGAGATTTCCGCGCCGCCGAGCTCCTGCATGTTGTTGATGTGGTGGATGTGGTTGTTCTCAATCACGGAATAAACCGCGCCCATACGCCCGACAATGCCCGTCTGCTCGCAGTTGTGGATGTTGCAGCGGCGGATGATGTGGCTGCCGATGTTTTCCTTCAGCCAACCGTGATATTGCCCGCGGCAAACCGCGTCGCGCTCCATCTGCGTCGGGCTTTTGAGGTGCTTTTTCGTGAAGTAGTGGTCGTTTTCCGGATCGTAATATTTGCCCAGCGAAATGCCGCAGCACTTGCTGTTCGTAATTTCGCAGTCCTCAATAATCCAGCCCTTCGACCAGTGCGGGCCAATCATGCCATCCTGAAACGCAGCTGGCGGCGCCCATGTCGTCGCAGCCTTCTCGATTTTGAAGCCATGCACCGTGATGTACCCGCAGCCTGTTTTCTCCGGGAAGAAGCAACGGCGGCGGACGTTAATTTCCACCTTCTCGCGGTTAGGGTCTTGCGTGTGGAAGTTGGCATACAGCACGGTTTCGTCGCCGTCCTGCTCGCTGAACCACTTGAAGGTAGATCCCTGCGGATCCCACGACGGCTTGTAGATTTCGCCCGCAATGCACTCCTCCAGCGATTCCGCTTCGTAGAGCATCTGGTCGTTCAAATACACCGCACCCGTGTGGCGCACCGTCGGCGCAAAGTACCAGTCGCCGAAAACCTCCGTCGTGTACGGATTATACGCGCCGAACGTGCTGTTCTTCACGCGCACCGTCCACACCGTGCCCTGATAGGGCGTCCACCCCTTGATGCGCTCTGCGCCGCAAATCACCGCGCCCAGCGGCTCGGTGGAGCGATAGAGAATGGGCGCATCTTCCGTGCCGCCGCGTTCCGGATTGACATATTCGCGGTACACGCCAGGAAACACCAGCACTTCGTCACCGGGCTTGGCGATCTTGGCGGCTTCGCTGATGCGACGAAAGGGAGTTCCGAGGCTGCCGTCACCATCATGCAGCATGGCTTGATTGACATAGTAAATCATAGAGTGCTCCTCCTTCATATATGGAATTTCTTCCGCAGTGGATTGTCCTGTTATGATTATACCAAATTGCTACCGATTTGTCCATATGATTTTGGACATTCGCCGCTTCCTTTCTGCGCAATAGTTGAAAGACGCTGCAATTTATGCTATACTGTATAGAGGGGATTTGTCCCCATTTGCAGAAAGGCAGGCAGCGATATGAAGATCATTCGCGCACGGGATTACCAGCATCTCAGCCGACAAGCGGCGAACATTCTTTCGGCGCAGGTGATTTTGAAACCCGATTCCGTTCTTGGATTGGCAACCGGCTCCAGCCCGATTGGCACGTATCAGCAGCTCATCGCGTGGGAGCATAAGGGCGACGTTGATTTCCGGCAGGTATCGACGGTGAATTTGGATGAATATGTCGGGCTGCCCGCCGGCCATCCGCAGAGCTATGCGCATTTCATGCGGGAGAATTTCTTCGACCATATCCAGATTGACCTGAGGAACACGCACATTCCGAATGGCATGGCAGAGGACGGCGACGCGGAGTGCCGCCATTACGACGCGACCATCCGCCAGCTGGGCGGCATTGATCTCCAGCTGCTTGGGCTTGGCCCAAATGGGCACATGGGCTTCAACGAGCCGGAGGACGTGTTCCAGAAGGACACACACCGCGTTGCGCTGACGGATGCCACCATTCAGGCGAACAAACGTTTTTTCGCATCGGAAGCGGATGTGCCGCATTTCGCCTACACGATGGGCATCTGCGGCATCATGCAGGCGCGGCGGATTGTGATGGTCGTGTCCGGCGAAAGCAAGGCAAATATCCTCAAACAGGCGTTTTTCGGACCTGTGACCCCGCGCGTTCCGGCTTCGATTCTCCAGCTGCATCCTGATTTCACGCTGGTGGCGGATGAAGCCGCGCTCAGCGCACTGGATGGAACAGAAGCGCAATGAAAAGAGGCGATTGAATGCCCCGTTTTGAATCATTATCTGAAGAAATGACGCGCCGGATTGAAAGCGACCGGCAGCACGGCACAAGCCCCAAGGTTTTCTGCCCAAATACAAGCGTCATCCGCCGCGCTGCCTCGCCGCGTGATGCGGGCAGCGTCTGGCGACCAGCTTTCCTGCATGATGTGGATAAAATTATGCACTGTCCGTATTTCAACCGCTATACCGACAAGACGCAGGTGTTTTCGCTCATCCGCAACGATGACGTAACGCGCCGCAGCCTGCATGTGCAGCTGGTATCCCGCATTGCGCGCACCATCGGCAGCGCCCTGAACCTCAATCTCGACCTGATTGAGGCGATTGCCTTGGGGCATGACATCGGGCATCCGCCGTTTGCGCATTCGGGCGAAGTGTTTCTGAACGAGATTTCCATGCAGCACACCGGGCGGCATTTCAGCCACAACATCCACTCTGTCCGCGTGCTGGACGGCATTTACCCCTTCAACATCAGCTTGCAGACGCTGGTGGGCATTGCCGGACACAACGGCGAAATTGAGCTGGAGGAATACCGCCCCGTGCCGGTGGACAGCTTCACGGAATTTGACCGGATGATGGAACGCGCCTACACGGAGGATGGCTATGCGAACCGCATTCAGCCCTCCACGCTGGAAGGGAATGTCGTGCGCGTAGCGGACATTATCGCGTATCTGGGCAAGGATCGGCAGGATGCCGCGCGCGTCAAGATGACGGCAGAGGATGCCTATGCGGAGCACGAGATTGGCTCGCTGAATGCGGAAATCATCAACAATCTGGTCGTCAACATCATCGAAAACAGCTACGGGAAGCCCTACATCAAACTGGATACGGTGCATTTCGAGGCGCTGCGGGCGTCCAAAGCGGAGAATTACAAGCTGATTTACAACGAAGCTGCCAAGGCCGCGCACCTGTCCGACACCGTGCGCCCCATGATGCAGGAGATGTACGGGCAGCTGCTGGATGATTTGCGCGAAAACCACACCACGTCGCCCATTTTCACGCATCATATCGCCTATGTGACTCGCTCATACTATCCGCGCGTCAAGCCCTATGCGGACTGTGACCCAAATCAAATTGTGGTGGACTACATTGCCAGCATGACAGACGACTACTTTATTGATTTGCACCATTATTTGTTCCCGAACAGCCCCTACAAGGTCGTCTACAAGGGCTATTTTGACGGAAGAGAGGCTCCTGCACATGTTTGAACTGATTCGAGACGCTATCGCCGCGCACCAGACCATCATCCTGCACCGCCACACCAACCCGGATGGTGATGCGCTGGGCAGTCAGATTGGCCTCAAGCACCTGATTCTGGCGAATTATCCGGACAAAACGGTGCATATGGTGGGTGACGGCGCGGGGCGCTACGGCTTTATGGCAGATTCTATCATGGACGAGATTCCCGACAGTGCTTATCAGGGCGCGCTCGCCATCGTGCTGGATACATCCGCCAAGTCGCTCATCAGCGATACCCGTTACACACTTGCCGCGCAGACCGCCCGCATCGACCATCACATCTTCGTGGAGAAAATTGCGGACATTGAAGCAACGGACGACACGTTCGAGAGCTGCTGCGGTCTGGTGGCGCAGATGGCGCAGGAATGCGGCTGGTCGCTGAACTTGCAGGCGGCGACGGCGCTGTTCACCGGCATGGTGACGGATTCCGGGCGCTTCCGCTATGACGCGACGAATGCCCGCACGTTTCGCCTTGCCTCCTACCTGATGGAGCAGCCGATTGACACAAACGCACTCTATCGCAATCTGTATGCCAGCGATTATGCCCAGCTTGTCGTGCGGGCGAAGTTTCTGCTGCATGTGCAGTTCACGGAGAAGAACGTCGCGTATGTCTATACGACGATGGACGGGAAAGCTGAGTACGGCGTGGATGACTTCACGCTGTCCCGCGGCATGGTCAACAGCATGGCGGACATGCGCGGCGTGGACATCTGGGTCAACTTCACCGAGAGCGACAAGGGCGTGCTGTGCGAACTGCGGTCAAGCCGCTTCAACATCAATCCGATTGCCGTCAAATACGGCGGCGGCGGGCACATGAAAGCCAGCGGCGCGACGCTGAAAAATCGCGAGGAAGCAATGGCCATGCTACATGATTTGGATGAAATGATGGGAGAAAGCAAATAAATGGATATACAGCATCAAATTCTGGAAAAGATGAAGGCATACGACACGATTATGCTCTTCCGGCATTCGCGCGTCGATGGGGACTGCGTAGGCGCGACGAAGGGCATGAAGGCGCTGATTCAGGCGAGCTTCCCCGACAAGAAAGTGCTGATTGTGGATGATGAGCATTCCGACTATCTGGCGTTTCTGGGTGAAGACGATGCGCCCGTCGCCGACGACGTGTACGCGCAGTCTCTCGCGATTGCGCTGGACGTTTCCGTCGCCAGCCGCATTTCCAACCCGAAGTACGCGCTGTGCAAGGAGCTTGTGAAGCTCGACCACCACATCAACGTCGAACCGTATGGCGACCTGATGTGGGTGGAGGAAGAGCGCTCGTCCGCGTGCGAAATGGTGGCGGATTTCTACGACAAGTGCCGTGACGAACTGACACTGACGAAAGACGCCGCGCTATATCTGTACACAGGAATGGTCACGGATTCCGGACGTTTCCGCTTCTCCTGCGTTTCCGGCGACACGATGCGCCTTGCCGCGATGCTGCTGGATACCGGCATCGACACGGAGTGGCTGTTCGCGAATCTCTACTCGGTGGAGTACAATTCGCTGAAGTTCAAGGCATACGTCTACGAGAACATGCATCGAACAGAGAACGGCGTCGCGTATTTCTCCGTCAGCAAGGACGTGCAGACGCAGTTTGGGCTCAGCTACGAGCAGGCAAGTGCCGCCATTTCCTATTTGGAGGGCATTCGCGGCTATCTGTGCTGGCTGGCGTTCATTGAATCGCCGGATGGATCGACGCGCGTCCGTCTGCGTTCCCGCTTTCTGACCATCAATCAGGTGGCGGAAAAGTACCACGGCGGGGGACACGCCTGTGCCAGCGGCGCGACGGTCTACTCCACCGATGAGGCGGCGGCACTGATTGCCGATGCCGATGAAGCCGTCCGCGAATACAAGGCAGCCCACGAAAACTGGCTGTAATCCACCATATGAATAATCCCTTCCATCGTCACACGACTTTGGAAGGGATTTTGTTTATTTCAGCAATCCATGTGCGAAGTCCACCGAACGGGTCAGCGCTGCAACGAATGCGGTCAATCCGTCCGCATCCTCCTCCGTGAAACGGTTCAGGCTTGGCGAATCAATGTCCAGCACACCAAGGAGACGCCCGTCCACCCAAATTGGCAGAACAATTTCCGACCTGGACGCGCTGTCACAGGCGATATGCCCCGGAAAACGCTGCACATCCGGCACCACCTGCACCTGTCGCGTTGCCGCCGCTGTGCCGCATACGCCGCGGCCGAACGGAATCTGCGTGCAGGCCGTCCTGCCCTGAAATGGGCCAAGATGCAGCATATCGCCGCTGGCGAGGTAGAAGCCCGCCCAGTTGATATCCGGCAGCGCTTCATACAGCAAGGCGGATGCGTTCGCCAGCGTCGAAAGCGGCTGCGAATCCTCTGCCAAGGCCGCAATCTGCTGTGCCAGCAGGGGATACAGCGCTGCTTTTTCGCGCGGGAAAAGAATCTCCTGATGCATCGTGCGCTCCTTTACAGGACGTAGAAGTAGATGGAGAAGAAGTGCAGCACCGTGCCAATCAGACAAAAGAAATGGAAAATGGAGTGAAAATACTTCTTCTTCGAGCCGATGGCGTACAGCACCGCGCCTACGGTGTACGCCACGCCGCCCGCCACGAGCAACACCAAGCCAGGGTAGGCGAGGTTCGCCACCAGCGTTTTGGTAGCCAGCAGAATCACCCAGCCCAGCGCCACATAGCAGACGACGCTGATTTTCGCAAACTTCTTGAGGTTCACCGCGTTCAGCACAATGCCTGTAATCGCGACAGCCCACACGATGCCGAACATTACCCAGCCAGCCGGGCCGCGCAGCGTCACCAGCGTGTATGGCGTGTACGTTCCCGCAATCAGCAGGAAAATTGTGCAGTGGTCGAACACGCGAAAGACTTTCTTCGCGCGGTTGACTTTCAGCGCGTGATATAGGCAGCTCATCAGGTACAGCAGTGTTGTCGTCAGTCCGAAAACGATGCTGGATGCCAGCTTGTAGCCGTCGCCCGCATGGGCACTTTTCACAATGCAGAGGACAAGCGCCGCAATGCCTAAGCCTGCACCGATGCCGTGGGAGATGCTGTTCAGCAGTTCTTCCGCCAATGAGTACGTCGGAATGCCATACTTCTGGCGCTTCAGTGCTTTTTCGTCCATGCCTTGAGCCATTTTTCTCGCCCCCTTTACTTCAGCAGGCGATAAAGCGAAGTGACTTTGCCAAGAATCGTTACTTCATCCGCATAAATCGGTTCCATTGTCCGATTTTCCGGCTGGAGTCGGAAGTGCCCATCCTCCTTGAAATATCGCTTGACCGTCGCGCTGTCATCAATCATCGCAACGACGATTTCGCCGTTGAGCGCCTCGCTGGTCTTGCGCACAATAATGTAGTCGCCGTCAAGGATGCCCGCCTCAATCATCGAATCACCCTTAACGTGGAGGATGAAGTGTTCGCCTTCACCCAGCATAATGTCCGGAATCGGCACATACTCTTCCAGATTTTCCTCCGCAAAAATCGGCTGACCCGCCGTCACGCGCCCGACAACCGGCACGGCGGTGGAGTTGTTGCGGATAAAATTCGGGTCACCCGTCACTTCCATGGCACGCGGTTTCATCGCGTCACGGTGAAGCAGACCGCGCTTTTCCAGCCGCTGAAGATGCCCATGCACGGTGGATGTGGATTTCAGCCCGACCGCCTGCGCAATTTCGCGCACGGACGGCGGATAACCTTTTGTTTGAATTTCAGACTTGATAAAATCGAGGATGCGCTGCTGATTATCGCCACGAGGTCTTTGCATGGGGAAAATCGCCGCCTTTCTGTGTTGATACGCTTATTATAGCACAATTCGCCGCAAAAATCAAACAACCGTTCGTTCCGGCTTGAATTTTTGTCGAAACCTGCTATAATAATGGTGGAAAGAAGGGATACGCAATGGCGAAGCAATGTGTACTGTACGACCGGGAGTGCATCGACTGCGGCGAATGCCAGCGGTGCGACCTTGACCCGGATAAAATCTGCGACAACTGCATGAAATGCGTGATGGGCGACGCAGATTATCGCGCCATCAGCATCACGGGCATTGAACTGGAAGAAGAATCCTAAAAAAAGGGGAGAAGCGCGGCAGGGAAGTCACGTTTCTCCCTTTTTGGTATCCTGATTTTCGTCCTGCTCCGGCGGTTGATGCCCGGTGACTTCCTCCAGCGTCGGCAATACCACGCGCTCCGCAGCCATTCGGCGGCGGCGGTCAGTCATTTCGGCGTAGTGTCTGCGCGTCGTATCGACGGAGGAATGCCCAAGCACATCCGCTACCAAATAAATATCGCCCGTTTCCTGATAGAGGTTCGTCGCAAACGTACTGCGGAGCTTATGCGGGCTGATTTTCGGCTTCAGCGGCGCGGCAACGGCGGCATACTTCTTCACGAGATTCTGCACGGCGCGCTGCGTAATCCGCCGCTTTTGCAGGGATAAAAACAGCGCATCCTCATGACCGGGCAATGCTGCGATTTCCCGGCGAGCATCCAGATAATCTGCCAGTGCCGTCGCGACTTCCGGCGGAAAATACAGCACGACCTGATTGCCGCCTTTTCGCGTCACCAGAAAGGCATTGTTTTCCAAATCCACATCGGAAATATTCAGTCCGACGCACTCCGAAACGCGTATGCCCGTACCCAGAAACAGCGAAATCAGCGCAAAATCGCGCTTGGCCGTCAGCTTCTGGTATGTTTTCTGACGCTCCGACAACCCAGCACCTGTTGCGGATTGCTCCAGCATCCGAATCATTTCTTCCTGCGAAAGACGGATAATCGGCTTTTCGTGGATTTTGGGAAGAGACACCAGCGTCGTCACATTGGCGCTGATTCGCTGATTCTTGAATAGAAATTCGTAGAATGACCGGATTGCTGACAATTTCCGTTTAATCGCCAGTTCGTGATTGACCAGCGGCTTCAGCTGGGCAGTTTCTTCATCAGCATCCTGTTCTTTGAAGTAGTAGGTCAAATACTCGATGTACGCCGTCAAATCGCTCTGCGTGACGGAGCCAATCTGTTGGTCGGTCAGGTGCGTCAGCGGCGTATCAGCAAACGCGACGCGCTCGCGCTGCAAAAATGTGAAGAACGTCCGCAGGTCGATGGCATACGCCAAGCGCGTGAACGTACCAGTCGTCACGGCAATGCTGCGGATGAAATCACCACAGGCTTGCGGCAGGCCTTTGAGAATCTCGCGAATTTGGATGATTCGCTGCGCATCGACTTGTTCGCGGTATGTAGGCTGCTGATTGGGCACCGAATCGCCCTCCTTGCTCAAAATCGACGCAACTATTCGTGAAACTGTGGTTTAGCGAATAGTTGTATGTATCGCTCCCTCACGCTGATTTCAGGCTTTGGGCTCCTCATCCATGGCGTTGATGCGCCGATACTCCTTAATCGCGCCCGTCGCCAATTCGTCGCAGCGGATGTTTTCCGGATGGTCAGCGTGACCCTTGACCTTGTAGAACGTTACATGGTGCTTCTTGGTCTGCGCCAGCAAAATGAACCAGAGATCCTGATTCTCAACCGCTTGACCGGCGGCATTCTTCCAGCCGCGCTTCTTCCAGCCGTCAATCCAATGCTCGTTGAAGGCATTGACCAGATATGCGCTGTCCGAATACAGCTTCACGTCGCACGGCTCCTTCAGCGCCCCCAGCGCACTGATGGCGGCGAACAACTCCATGCGGTTGTTCGTCGTGCCCGCCATATAGCCGCTCATTTCCTTGCGGTGCGGCCCAAATTCCAGAATGCAGCCCCAGCCGCCCGGCCCCGGATTGCCAGAGCAGGCACCATCGGTGTAAATATTAACCTGTTTGCGAGGACGGGCTTCCGTCATGCTTGACTCCCCTTTTGTCATATTGAATTTATTGATTATTTAGACATCTGCCGGGATTTTTCCGCACAGACCGCCATCGCGTCTTGCACTGCCGCCCGGAAACCGCGCTTCTCCAGCATTGCCACCGCTTCGATGGTCGTCCCAGCCGGAGAACAAACTTCATCCTTCAGCTGCCCCGGATGCTTCCCCGTTTCCAGCACCATTTTGGCACTGCCAAGCACCGCTTGCGCCGCCATTTTGATGGCATCCGGGCGGCGAATGCCTTCGCGAACTGCCGCATCCGCCATTGCTTCAATCAGCATGAAGATATACGCCGGACTGCTGCCGCTGACCGCGATGAAGCCGTCAAACAGTTTCTCGTCAATGACCGCCGTTTCGCCAATTGCATCAAAAATCCCCTGCGCATATGCCAAATCAGCCGCAGAGAGCGTCGTCTGGCGGCAAATTGCGGTCATGCCAGCCCCCACCAGCGCAGGCGTGTTCGGCATCACACGCAGCAGCGTCGCGGTCGTTCCGGCAACTTTGCTGGCCAGCATGTCCATCGTCCAGCCGGCCGCAATCGACACCAGCGCGCGGTCATTGATTTCCCCCTTGATTTCGTCCAGCATTGCGCCCAGTACCTGCGGCTTTACAGCCAGCACAATCATGTGACACTCGTGTGCCAGTTTCTTCGCATCCATCGTGCAGGTCAGCCCCGGAATTTCCGCTGCCAGTGCCTGACGCTTTTCCTCGCTGTGCAAACACGCCATCACGTCTTCCGCCGCCACATAGCCGGATGCAATCATACCACGCAGAATTGCGCCGCCCATATTACCGACGCCAATCATGCCAATCTTTTTCATGTCCGATCACTCCTTTTCACAGATATGCGTATTATACCATGAAATCAGAAGAATGCAAAGGGTCTGAACAAGAAAAATCGGCTGCCGGGTTTTTCTGACAGCCGATTCGTGAATTTTACAGAATATACTTGCGCAGATCCGTTGGCTTGTTTTCGCCGGAAAGATGCTGCTGAACGTACTCGCCGTTGATAGTCAGCTCGAACGGCGGCATATTCTCGTCACCCGCGTTAAAGGAAATGTCCTCCAGCACCTGCTCGAACACAGCGTGCAGGCGGCGCGCGCCGATGTCTTCCGCCGTCTCGTTCGCTGTAAACGCCGCGTTCGCAATCGCCTCGATGGCGCTGTCCTCGAACGTCAGCATCACTTTGTCAACCGCCAGCAGCGCCTTGTATTGCAGTGTCAGCGCGTTATCCGGCTGCGTCAGAATCCGCTGGAAGTCCTCGCGCGTCAGACTCTTCAGCTGCACATGCACCGGGAAGCGCCCCTGCAGTTCCGGAATCAGATCGCTGACCTTCGCCACATGGAACGCGCCCGCCGCAATAAACAGCATGTAGTCCGTCTTGACCGGACCATACTTGGTATTGACCGTGCTGCCCTCGACAATCGGCAGAATGTCGCGCTGCACGCCCTCACGGCTCACGTCGGGGCCGGAACCGCCGCGGCGACCTGCAATCTTGTCAATCTCGTCGATGAAGACGATGCCGTCCTGCTCGGCGCGGCGAATCGCTTCCTCCTGCACGGCGTCTTGATCAATCAGCTTGTCCGCTTCTTCCTGTTCCAGAATCTTGCGGGCTTCCTTGACCTTCACGCGACGCAGCTTCGTCTTTTTGGGCATCATGTTGCCCATCATGTCGCCGAGGCTGATAGCACTGCCGCCTACTTCCAGCGACGGCGCAGCTTCTTCGACCTCAATTTCCAGCTCGCGGTCTTCGATTTCGCCCTTCATCAGCTGCTGACGAAGCCGTTCACGCTCATCCGCCAGTTCCGCATTTTCTTCCTTCGCGGGCGTTTCGGGCGACTTCGCGCGACCCAGCAGATAATCCAGCGAGAAGCTGTTCGAGGGCTTCTTCGGCGGATTCACCAGCAGCGTCACCAGCCGATCTTCGGCAATCACGCGCGCACGAGGAGCGACACGCGCCGTATGCTCTTCGCGCACCATGCGGATGGAATTTTCCACCAAATCGCGCACGATGCTCTCCACGTCGCGGCCCACATAGCCGACTTCGGTGAATTTCGTTGCTTCCACCTTGATGAACGGCGCGCTGACGAGCTTCGCCAGCCGACGGGCAATTTCCGTCTTGCCGACACCCGTCGGGCCAATCATCAGGATGTTCTTCGGGCTGATTTCCTCGCGCATCGCATCATCCACCTTGGAGCGGCGATAGCGGTTGCGCAGCGCAATTGCGACAGCGCGCTTGGCTTCATCCTGACCAACAATGTAGCGATCCAGTTCCCGGACGATCTGCCGGGGCGTCAATTCTGCCATGTCTGCCCCTCCTTACACGTCTTCGACGATCACGTTGTCGTTGGTGAACACGCAAATGCTCGCCGCGATGTGCAGCGCCTTTTCCGCAATGTCGTGCGCGGAGAGGTCGGTGTTCTGCACCAGCGCGCGCGCCGCTGCCAGCGCATAATTGCCGCCGGAGCCAATCGCGACCACGCCCTCGTCCGGGTCGATGACCTCGCCCGTGCCGCTGACGACCAGCAGCGTATCCTTGTCCGCCACGATCATCTGCGTTTCGAGCTGACGCATTCCGGAATCGCTGCGCCACATCTGCGCCAGCGCAACCGCCGCGCGTTCGAGGTTGCCGCCGCACTGTGTCAGCTTTTCCTCAAACTTATCGCACAGGGTAAACGCATCCGCCACAGCGCCCGCAAAGCCGATTACAACCTGTCCGCCATAAAGACGGCGAACCTTGTGGGCATGAGACTTGAAAATAACGCTCTGCCCCATTGTCACCTGACCATCGCCCGCAATCGAGGTGTGGCCATTTTTGCGCACGGCGCAAATCGTCGTGCCTCTGAGTTCCATGCTCATTGTTTTCCTCCTGAACGCGGATTTTTCCCCGCGCCCATGCACATCATACCACAAACCGCGCCCATTGTCACGCGATTCTGCCTTAAACCTGCATTTCTGTGACCCAATCCCGCAAATAGCTGAGCGAACGCTCCGAAATCACAGTATAGCGTTCCTGTTTATTGCGGATTTTTTTGTGCTGCTTGTCCACCAGCAGACCGTCTAACAGGCCGAACGTGCAGTTCATCGGCTGAAAATCGCGGTTCGGCGTGGAGACATAGCGTCCCATTGCGCCCATGGCAGTGATGCCCGGCAGTTCGGCCGTGCCCAGCCCACGCAAATCGCGCCCAAGGCTCAAGCCGCAAAGCAGACCGCTCGCTGCGCTTTCCACATAACCCTCGACGCCCGTCATCTGTCCTGCGAAATAGCACTGCGGACGCGAAATCATCTCGAAGTGCGCATTCAGGAAGCCCGGCGAATGCAGGAACGTGTTGCGGTGCATGACGCCGTAGCGGGCGAATTCCGCATTCTCCAAGCCGGGAATCATGCCGAAAACGCGCTTCTGCTCGCCCCACTTCAGCCGCGTCTGGAAGCCGACGAGGTTGTACAGCGTGCCTGTTGCGTTGTCCTGCCGAAGCTGCACGACGGCATACGGCTCTTTGCCCGTCTTCGGGTCGCGCAGACCGACCGGCTTCATCGGGCCAAACGCCAGCACCATGCGCCCGCGCCGCGCCATCGACTCCACCGGCATACAGCCTTCAAAGACCTTCGTCTCCTCAAAGCCGTGAATATCCGCTGTTTCCGCCGCCAGAAGCGCATCCACAAACGCGTTGTACTCTTCTTCCGTCATCGGGCAGTTCAGATAGTCGTCACCGCGGTCATAGCGGGATTGGCGGAACACCTTGTCCATGTTCAGTGATTCCGCCGTGACAATCGGGGCAGCCGCATCGTAGAAATTCAGCGTTTCCAGCCCCGGCAGACGGCTGATGGTTTCGCTCAGCGCGTCGCTGGTCAGCGGACCAGTCGCGATAATCACCGGGCCATCCGGGATTTCCGTGACTTCCCTGCTGACGACCTCCACCAGCGGATGCTCCCGCAGACTTTTCGTGATATGCCCGGAGAACGTCTCACGATCAACAGCCAGTGCACCGCCCGCCGGAACGCGTGCCAAATCCGCTGCTTCCATCACCAGTGAGTGCATCAGGCGCATTTCTTCCTTCAGCAGGCCGACGGCGTTCGTCAGGCGATCACTGCGCAGAGAGTTCGAGCAGACCAGCTCCGCAAACAGCGGGCTGTGATGCGCCGGGGACATCTTCTCCGGCTTCATTTCAATCAGCGTGACGGCAATCCCCTGCCGCGCCAGCTGCCACGCCGCCTCGCTGCCCGCCAGCCCTGCGCCGACGACCGTCGCGTGCAGATTACTCATCCGCTTCCTCCTCGCTTGCCTGCACCTCAATGCGGTGGTGGCACGTTTCATTGGCGCACAGGTGCCATACTTCGCCCTTGCGGCCGCGCTTTTCCACCATATAGCTGCCGCAGACGGGGCATTTCTCCGTCACCGGCTTCTCCCACGACACAAAGTCGCATTCCGGGTAGCGCTCGCAGCCGTAGAACTTACGGTTCTTGCGGCTCGTCTTTTCCATCAGGCGCGCACCGCACTTGGGGCACGGCGCGTCAATGTAAGTGACAATCGGCTTGGTATTGCGGCATTCCGGGAAGTTCGGGCAAGCCAAGAATTTGCCGAACCGCCCCATTTTGTAGACCATCATCGCACCGCACTTGTCGCACGGCACGTCGCTCGGCTCGTCCTTGACCTCCACCTTTTCAATCTGCTGCTCTGCCAGCTTCAGCGTCTGTTCAAACGGCGGGTAGAAGTCGCGCAGAATCTGCTTCCAGTCCATTTCGCCTTCTTCCACCTTGTCCAGCTTGTCTTCCAGCTCGGCGGTGAACTCCACATCAACAATGTCCTCGAAGTACGTTTCCATCATGCTCGTCACCATGCGTCCCAGCTCGGTGGGATACAGGCGCTTCTTTTCCCGGCTGACGTAACCGCGAGAAATGATGGTCGTGATGGTCGGCGCATAGGTAGACGGGCGTCCGATGCCCTTTTCCTCCATCATGCGAACCAGCGACGCTTCTGTGTAGCGGGACGGCGGCTGGGTGAAGTGCTGCTCGCTGGCGACATCGGCAACTGCCACAGCGTCACCCTCGGACAGCTGCGGCAGCGTCGTTTCGCTCGACGCCACGTCGTCATCCGTGCTTTCCTCATACACCGAGGTGAAGCCCGCAAACTTCTTGTGTTCGCCATAGAAGCGCATTCCCACGCCGTCGCCGCTGATTTCCATCGTCATCGTTTCGTAGAGGGCGGGCATCATCTGGCTCGCCAAGAAGCGGTTGTAAATCAGCTTATAGAGGTTGTACTGCTCCTTCGTCAGCGACGGCTTGATGCTGTCCGGCGTGCGGTGGACGTCGGTCGGGCGGATGGCTTCGTGCGCGTCCTGTGCGTTCTTGCGCCCCTTGTACTCGTTCGGCTTCTCCGGCAGATAGTCGCTGCCGAAGCGCTCCGGGATATACTCGCGCAGAGCATTCAGGGCTTCATCCGAAATGCGGACGCTGTCCGTACGGATGTAGCTGACGATACCCTGCGTGCCCTCGCCTTCAAGGTCAATGCCTTCGTAGAGCTGCTGGACAACCTGCATCGTCTTTGCCGTCGTGAAGCCCAGTTTTCTGCTGGCTTCCTGCTGCAAAGAGGACGTCGTGAACGGTGCGGCAGGCATCTTGCGCTTTTCGCTCATTTTGATGCTGTTGACCGCAAAATGTGCTTTCTGAATGCGTTCGACCGCCTTCTGCGCTTCCTCCGCGTTGGCAATCACCGCTTTCTGCCCGTCGAGCGTGGCAAGGCGCGCCGTGAAGTGCAGCTTGCGCCCATGCGCCTGATGCGCCAGCAGCTTGGCGGAAATCTCCCAGTATTCCTCCGGGATAAACGCCTCGATTTCTTCCTCGCGCATCACCACCATGCGCGTCGCGACGGACTGCACGCGGCCGGCAGAAAGTCCCTTCTTAATCTTCGCCCACAACAGCGGGCTGATTTTATAGCCGACCAGACGATCCAGCACGCGGCGTGCCTGCTGCGCGTCCACGCGCCCCATATCCACCGGACGGGCGGACTTCAGCGCGTTCTGAATCGCCTTTTTCGTCACCTCGTGAAACTCAATGCGGCACGGCTGGCTTGGATCCATGTTCAGCACATGGCTCAGATGCCACGAAATCGCTTCCCCTTCGCGGTCCGGGTCAGTTGCGAGGTAAATCTGCGACGCGGTGCGTGCCTCTTTGCGGATGCGGTTGAGAATTTCGCCGCGCCCGCGGATCGTGATGTACTTAAGGGCAAAGTCGTTGTCCACGTCCACGCCAATCTGGCTTTTGGGCAGGTCGCACACATGGCCTTGCGAGGCTTCGACCTTGTAGCCCTTGCCCAGAAATTTGCTGATGGTTCGCGCCTTGGCGGGAGATTCGACAATAATGAGTTTCTGCTTGGCTGCCGTCATGGTTGTTTACGCCTCCAATAAATTTGGAAATGAGAGAAGAACTATTCTGTCGCCCTGCAATAGCTTTTTCCGGGCAGTGCCTTCACTGCACCGAGGATTTGCAGCATAGTCAATGAGGCCATCAGCTTTGATGCGTCCAGTCCCGTCTGCGAAGCCAGCTGATCAAAGGAACGCTCACCGTCCGCCAAGGCATCGTAAATCCGCTTCTGCACGTCGTCCATCGGCGGCAGCGGGATTTCAGGCGCTTTAGGCGGTTCTGGCGGGGGCGCTTTCTGCTCCATCACAGGCGGAGCTTTCGGTGCTTTGGCCGGAGCGGGCTGCGTTTCCTTTTTTCGGGGTGCGGGGCGCGGCTGACCCGTATCCTGCCGCTTCGGGATGCTTGCGGCGGGCTGCCAGTCCATGTCCTCCAGAATATCCTTCGCACTTGTGAAGTAGACTGCGCCTTCCCGCAGGAGTTGATGCGCCCCTTCGGACATCGGCGCGTCCGGAATGCCCGGATAAGCGAACACATCCTTGCCCTGATCCAGCGCGTGATGCACAGTCAGCATACTGCCGGAACGGATGCGCGCTTCCATCAGCACCACCGCATGGCCGAGTCCAGCCAGGATGCGGTTGCGCACCGCAAAGACGTACTTGCTTGACTGCATATCCGGCGGATATTCACTCAGCAGCAGCCCGCCTTGTGAAAGGATTCGCGCTTTCAGCGCCACGTTTTCCGATGGATACGGCACGTTCAGCCCGCTTGCTGCTACGCCGATGGTCGGGCTGCCGCCGTCCAGGCACCCATCGTGCGCCGCCGCATCAATGCCGACCGCCAGTCCGCTGACGATACACACGCCCTGCTTGCTCAAATCGCGGCAGAGCGATTTTGTTGCCGCAATGCCTGCAACCGTCGCGCTCCGCGAACCGATAACGGTGATGCACCTGCCCTCCGCCGCGCGCAAATCCCCCTGATAGAAGAGCATGTACGGTGGTTCGGGAATGTTTCGCAGGGACTCCGGATACATATCGTCCGCCATCGAGACAAGCCCCATATTCCACTTCCGCATGGTCACGAGCATATCATGCAGTTTCTCCCGCGACGCGCTTGCCCGCAGCAGTGACAGGCTGTAATCCGAAATCCGGTTCTGCAAGGATGCGCCGTGGTCGCGCTGAAAGGCATCGTATGCGGCTTCTGCGCTTCCGTACTCATCCAGCAGCTTTTTCAGTCGCCTGCTGCCTAACATTCCCTGCGCCAGCCACGCCAGACAGGCCTGCTCGCGGGTATATCGCATTTGCCACGCCTCCTTTGCAAAAAGCCAGATTCTGGTGCTGCCAGTCGTTTTGCATAGTTCTTTAAGAAAAACACCTTCGCAGCACATTGAACAATGCTATCACAACTCGGATGAAAAATCAACGGGCAAATGATGCGCATATGGAAACTACTTTGATTTTCGCCAAGAAGTCATGCTGTTTTTTGTGCATTCTGTCTTATTTCTGCTACTCATTCTGCTTCTGGAAGCAGATATGGCGTGAGCATTTCCGCAATTTTCGCATAGCCTTCCGCGTTCGGATGCAGCCCGTCACTGAGCAGTTCGGGGTAGGCGTATTCGCCCGCTTTGGGGCAGAACGCGCTGTACGCATCCACAAACGTTACGTTTGGCGTCTTATTCGCGAACCGCTTGAACGCCAGATTCAGCAGCGTAATTTTCCCCTGCTGACCGCTGTAAAACGCGCTCGTCGTGGGCAAAGTGCTGAGAATCACAAACTGGCAGTCCGGGTTGCTTGCCTGCACCGTCTCAATCATGGCGGCGTAATTCTGCACGATTTCTTCCTTTGTATAGCCGTGTCCGATGTCGTTAATGCCGCAGATGAACACAATCTGCCGATAATTGCGCGCCGCCAGCTCCCCAATACGCGCGCGGCACTCCAGCGTCGTCTGCCCGCCGATGCCATAATTCGCGCAGTCGCTGCGGCCGAGAATCGTGTTCCAATCACCGTAAAGCAGCTTCGCGTTCTGGCAGATGCTGTCGCCAATGAAGGCAATGCCGGTATCCGGGCGATCCCAGCGGCCGTCCGATGAATCCACAATTTCACCCGTTCCCGCAAAATACGCCAGCTTATGCAGCGTCACGGGCTGTTTGCCCGACGAATACACGCTAATTTGATCCAGCCGGGCAAAATTCGACCCGAACGCCATTGCCATCGCGCTTTCATCGAAATACGCCCCGTAGCGCCCTTCGGACACCTCCACCGTCTCCGAGGTATTCACCTTCGCCCACTGTGTCGCGCCGGAATGGCTGGAAAGTGCCAGATACACACCGTATTTCGCGCCGCTGTACTCGACGTAAAACCGGCTGTCCGTACGCATCTGCGACGCATCGAATGTGCCGCCGACGTGCTGCGTGAATCGGAAGACAAGGCACTCATTCTGTGCGGTGGACGTCGCCGCACCGCTGAACAGCACCTCATCCGCACCCAGCGAATCCGTCTGCGCTGCCCCGCACCATGCAACCTTGTGAATCACCATCGTCTTGGTGGATGCGGACGTGCCGACGCAGATTTGATCTGCCGCTGCGAAATCCATGCTGCCATACGCCATCCGGCACTGCTCAAACGAAAAGACCGCCGTGTAGAGTCCATCCGTCTGCGTGCAGGTGGACGGCACGTTGATTTGCGCCCACACGCCGCCTTCCCAGTCGGACAGCGCCAGATAGACGCCATTTTGCACCCCGTCATACGTCACGGCAAAATACCCGTTTTCGGAAATCAGCGACGGGTCAAATGTGCCGTTAACGTTCGTTGTGTCAATGGTCAGCGCAAGATTCCAGCCGCCCGACGCGTGCTGGCTGCCTTCAAACAGCACCGTCTCCGTCATCGGCTCTTCTGCCAGTGCAAGACCAAGCAGCAAACAGCAGAGCAAACATACCAGCAGACACTTTTTCTTCATGGTTGCGACTCCTCTTCTCGGTTATGCTGCTTTGATTATACGCTGTTTTCCCGTTTCCTGTCAAGCGTGGAAAAATGCCCGATCCGCGCGAGCAGACCGGGCAAGCAATGGTCAAACCGTACCCGTGACGACAAGCGTTGCCATGCCGGGCGTAGCCGTCACTTCGCCCGTTGTCGCATTGCGGGTGTAGGTGGCGGCGGGAATCAGCAGCGGTGTCAGCGTGCGGAAGGTCGCGCCGTCGTAGGTGTAATCCGTGCCGGCAGTCAGTGCCGTGCCGTTCAGCGTCACGCTCGTGATTGTCAGCGCAGGCGTGAACGTATCCGTCAGTGACACGTTGTCCGTCGCCGTCGTTGCCGTTGCGCCACGGTTTTGCAGCGTGAAGGTGTACGTCAGCACACCCGCCTCCGTCACCGTCGTCGGACACATGGATTTGATAACGCTCAAATCCGGCGCGGGGTCGGCATTCACGGTTGCTTCCGCCGTCAGGGGCGCAGCGAGCCCGCCGCCTGTCACGGTTGCGGTGTTCGTCACGCTTTCCTCAGCGCCATAGGGTGTGAACTGATTTGTCTTGACGGCGTACATCAGCGTGGTGTTGCCGCCCGCGGGAATCGACAGTCCTGTCACCGTCAGCGGACTGGTTGCCGCGATGGTCGGCGTCGCCTGCAGGATGCCGTTGCGGTAGTAACGTAGCGTATCGCTCTGATACGTCATCGGAACGACCGCTGCAGTACCCGCCGCAGGGGTATACGCGCCCAGGTTATCCGTCAGCGTCAAACCCGTCAGCGCCGCCGTACCGGAATTGACAAGCTGCACGGCGTAGGTAATCGTATTGCCGTTTTGGTAGGCTGCCGGAATCGCGGTCTTGCTCACGGACAGCACCTCGGTCAGCACGCCCGTCACCACATTGGAGGGAATTGACTGGTTGTTATAAGAAAGCGTTGCCTGATTCGTGAACGTTGTCGGCATCGCGAAATTCCTCCTTTCCCGGCGCTGTCAATCAGCTTTCCGGGGCACTTTCAAGCTATGCCGGACGTTTTGCGTTGGTGCGCAAAAAAACGGCGCGCTCCGCTATGGATACGGAAGCACGCCGCATGTTTATGTTTTTTCCTCCGCCGATTTGACCAGCCGTGGGTCACGGCGCACCCATTCGCCCACCAGCCGATACAGCGCCGCCGTCAGCGGGACGAACAGTACCATGCCGGAGATGCCCATCATGCCGCCGCCAATCAGCACTGCCGCCAGAACCCACAAGCCCGGCAGCTTCAATTTGCTGCCGACCGTGTGGGGGTAAATCAGGTTGCCTTCGACCTGCTGGAGCAGGAAGAGGTAAATCAGGAATTCCAGTGACTTTGCAGGCGAAATCGAGAAGAGCATGATGCAGCCAACCGCTGCGCCAATGTATGGACCGATAATCGGAATCAGCGCCATCATGCCGACGAACGTACCCAGCATCAGCGCGTAATCCAGCCGCAAAAGCGTCATGCCGATGGTACAGAGTGTGCCCAGAATCACCGCTTCGGTGCACTGGCCGACGATATAATTATGGAAGCAATCGTCCAGCGTTGAGATGATGTGCATCGCACGCGCCATCCGCGTATCACCCAGAACGCGGTGCAGCAAATTGCGGCTCTGGCGCTGGAGTGTCTCTTTGCCGATGAGAATGTTGAAGGTGAAAATCAGCGACATTAGGAGGGAGAGAATCGAGCCGACAAGCGAGGTGGTGAAGCTGACCGCCGTGTTGACGACATTGCCCGCGCCGTTGAAGAGTAGATTCGCCGCGCGCTCGATAATCTCGCGCCATTCCTGTTCCGTTGCAGGCAGAACGAGGTTATAGTCCACCATCAGCGCTGCAATCGTCGGATTTTCCATCAGCTTGTCGTACATCTGGCGCAGAACGCCCGGCAGCGATGACAGCAGCACCTGTACGCAGGAGATTAGTTGTGGCAGGATAATCTGAATCAGCGCAACAATAACCGCAACCAGCGTCAGGAACGCCAGCGCCATGCAGACTGGGCGGCGCATGGCATTCCACACCTTTTTCTTTGTGTTTGGCGCCATATGCCGCTCGTAGAAGCGCATGAGGATATTGAGGACATAAGCAATTATCGCGCCGTTAATCAGCGTTCCCGCCGCCGCCAGAAAGAGGTTGAACAGGCCGACCAGACCGTCCCAGTAGTGAATCGCCAGATACAGCAGAAATGTTACGATTCCTATATTGATGCAGGTTTTCTTGTCGATGTTCATGTTTGGTTTCCTCCGTGGATCACTCGCTGTCACCGAAATTCATGTTGGCGTAGATGCGCTCCATTCGCTCGTTCGGGAATCGTGCGTCCATCACGCTGCCAATCCACGTTTTCGGCGGTTCATCGTGCAGGCGTTCCGACCAGCGGTATACCGCCGCCGCGGATACAAGGCAGTTGACCGCCAGAAAAATCGACAGCACCCATGTGAGGATTTTTCCCGCGCGGTTCGGCAGTTTCAAAATCCACTTCGCCATGAACGGATAGATGTCCTTAATCCAGAAGATACCCAGCGCACCCCAGAACAGCGAATACAGCAGGCAGATTCGCCCGTTGATGTTGAACGGCACGCGGCTGTAATCCCACGAACGCGAACCGAAAAGTACCTCCTGCAGCCACGAACAGACGTATTCGACGACGCTGCCGACAACGAATCCGCCCAAGAAGCTCAGCCACTTGCCGCGGTTGCGGAAACGGTAGAGGATGATGGACAGCGACGCCGCGCCCACGCCGTAGAGCATGTTGAACGGTCCCCAGACAAGCCCCGACCGGCTTTCCAGATAGCCGTGGCGCGCAAAGCACCACAGCAGCTCCAGCATCACGCCCGCAAAGCTGCCGATAAAGACAATCAGGGCGATTTTGTAGCCGTTCATACCGCGCGCGAAGAAGGATTTTTCCTCTTCCTGCACATCGATGGCCGTGTTCGACGGCGGATTGATGCGATACCACTTTCGGTTGAGGGACTTCGCCACATCCGCGGCACGCGCGGACAGCTCATCTACGGTGGAGGATGCGATTTTGTGTGCCGACGACAGGTTCTCTTTCGCCTGCTGGAGACTTGCAATCTCCGCCTGCACCTGCTTTTCCAACGCCTCGGGAATCTCCGTATCGCACTGCGCCAGTTCCGCAATACAGGTGTCTTGAATCATCTTGCGCTCCCGACGCGCCTGATTGAGCGCATCCTGACTCAGCTTCTCCAGTTCTGTCTGCTCGCGCGCGGTGTTATTTTCCTGTGCCATGAGCTTCCTCCTGTTTTGCTTCTTCGCCTGTCATTTTCTCCGGCAGGGTGACAATGAACCGGCAGCCGCAGGGAGATTGATTTTCTTCGCGAATTGTGCCGCCACAGTCGTCCAGAATCTGCTTACACAGTGCCAGCCCCAGCCCGTTGCCTTCTTGCTGATGCGAGCTGTCCACCTGATAGAAGCGGCGGTAAATGCGTTCCTGTTCCTCCGGCGGGATTCCCGGCCCTTGGTCGGTAATGGCGATTTCAAACCGACCGTCGGTTTGTTTTAACGCAACGGCAATCAATCCGCGTTGCGGACTAAACTTAACGGCATTGCTGATCAGGTTCGTCCAGACGTGCAGCATCAGCGTTTCCGGGCCGCGCCACGTCACTTCCGCCAAATCGGCATCAAAGTCAAGCTGTTTAGGCGACCACTGTGCTTCCAGCAGCACAATTGCCTGACGAATCTGCTCGTCCAACCGATAGCATGTCTGCTTCATCGGCATCGTGTGATTGCTGACCTTGCTGAGCAGCAGAATGTTGCCCACCAGTGTGGACAGACGCCGCGTGTTGAGCAGAATCCGCTCGATATACCCCGCCTGCTCCGGCGAAACATCCGTGCTTTGCAGCAGCGTCGTGTAGCCCTCGATAGCGCTCACGGGGGTTTTGATTTCATGCGATACGTTCGACACAAAGTCGGTTTGCAGCGTCTCCGTTTCGCCCAGCGCCTCCACCATCCGGTTGAAGCTGTCATAGCTGTCCGCAATTTCATTGATGACGCTGTTCGTCGTCAGGCGGACGGCGAAATTCCCGCTGGCAACCTGCTTCATGGCGCGGCTCAGCCGTACAACCGGACGCAGCAGCAGCACGTTCACCACCGTCGCCGCCGTCAACCCAATCGTCGTGCCGAAGAGAAGCAGCCATACCAGTGGATGTACTTCAATCGCTTCGTGCAGCAAGTTTTCCAGCAGCGCCGTGAGCAGCGTTGCAATCAGCAGCGTACCGAGAATCTCTGCAATCGCCGCCAAGGTAAACAGCACGCGAATATCCAGCTTGCCGCGCCCCTTCTCCTGCTGCTTCATGCCTTAACCACCTTATAGCCCACACCGCGCATGGTTACAATATGAAAATCCGGATTATCGCGGAAGCGCTCACGCAGGCGGCCGATGTGCACATCCACCGTGTGGCTGTCCGAATCGGAATCGTAGCCCCAAATGTCGTCCATCAGCTGCTGGCGCGTGAAGATTTTGCCCGGATATGCCGCCATCTTGTAGAGCAGCATGAACTCCTTCTGCGGCAGAATCATGCTGGTTTCGCCGCGCGTCACGGTCAGCGAGTCGCACTCCATCACCGTTTCGCCGATGACCTGCCGGTGCTCGTTCATCATCTGCACCCGGCGCAGCAGCGCACCGACGCGCAGCACCATCTCGCTCACGTTAATCGGCTTAACCATGTAGTCATCCGTACCGGAGAGGAAGCCGAGACGCATGTCGTCGAAAGCGTCGCGCGCCGTAATCATCAGCACGGGCGTCATGACGCTCTTTTTGCGCAGCGAGCGCACCAGCTCGTAGCCGTCCATCACAGGCATCATGATATCCGAAATAATGAGGTCGACATACTCTTCCGCCAGCGCATCCAGCGCCTCCTGACCGTTTGAGACCATGCGCGTGTGATAGCCGTTTTTCTCCAGCACATGCGAAAACAGCCGGCACAGCTCCGTGTCATCCTCGACGATGAGGATTTTGAACATGCCCTCGCCTCCCTGTCTCCGTCAAGTCCACCAGAGCAGGTGCACCGCCGGTTTCTCCCGCTCCTCGGTGCTGATGTGCAGGCGCACCAGCACCATGCCCGTCATGCACAGCGTACCGAAGCAAATCCACAGCGGCACTTCCATCAGCAGCATCCCCAGCGGCAGCGTGAAGTATGTCACCCGTGTGCGGGACAGGTTCGGCGTAATCCGCAGAATCGTCGAGTAGAAGATGAAGATACACGCCAGCACCAGCACCGGCGTCCAGAATGGCAGCAGCCCCAGCAGGCAGCCGAACGTCGTCGCAATGCCTTTACCGCCCTTAAACGAGCGTGTCGCCGGGAAAACGTGCCCCGCGACCGGCGCGCAGAGCACCAGCGGCGCAAGGGGTGTCAGCAGCGCTTCGGGCAGATAGTGCATATACAGCGCCACGGGAACCATGCCTTTGAGCATATCGCCCGCCAGCGTCAGCACCCCGCACCAGAATCCACCGTGCACAAACGCATTCGCCGCGCCGGGGTTTTTGTCCTTCGCAGCCGACGCAATTTCTTTGTGGAACACGCGCGAAAAGACCTCCGCATACAGCACGCAGCCGGAAAGATATCCTAACAGCAGATAAAGCAGGTCACGCACCTGATTCACCGCTCCTTTCGCCTTTCGTTACTTCCAGTTTCGCTTCCATTGCTGACGACGGCGGAAATCGCGGATGCGCTGGATCAAATCGCCATAGAAGAACAGAATAACGTTGAGCAGGCTCATCACCAGCGCCAGAATGCCCCAGAGATTGCTCGTCAGCAGCTGCTGCACAACCGGCAGCAGATAGACCAGCGACAGCCACTTCATCTTAACCGGAATGATAATCAGGTTGACCTCTGTCTCCGGAAAGAGGACGGCGCACGCCAGAAACAGCGACAGATTGAGGTAAGTATTCGTCGCGTAACCGGTAATCAAGCCGGCGAGAATCGCGCCGAGCATTCCGCAGAGGTAGTATACCGTAAAGCGGAACGTGCCCCATGTGTTCTGCAGTGACGTACCCAGATACCAGTAGAACATGAGCGAAATCAGCAGAAACACAGGCGAGGACGACGGCGGCATGAAGATAAATGACACCAGCCGCCAGATTTGCCCGTGGAAAATGGCTTCACGGTCGAACATCAGGTAATACGACAGGCTGATGTTATACGCCGCCAGCAGATAATCCGCCACATAGGTAACACCCATGCCGATGCAGAGAATCATCATCAGCTTCGGGATGCCGAAGTACCGTCCAAAACGCCGTTCACCACGGCTGAGAAGCTTTTCAAACACAGTCGTTTTCCTCCTTCAAAGGGTTCTTTGCAGAGTTCCCTTGGTTTGTTCTATTCGACACAGGTTGGCTTTTGTCCTGCTGAATCCACGCATAAATATCGTATTCCAATCAATTTCCTTGTGCGGTGGTGCCTTAACTTTTCTTCAATTCCTGTTGACTTTTTTGCAGAGAAAACGGAAATGTCGGGCAAAAGTTCATGGACAATTCAATTTCTTCCTGTATAATAAGGGTGTAAGATGGAAGAAAGAAGGTGTATGGCATGAGCTACATCTCGTTTGAAGATGTCTGCAAGGACTACCCGGCGGGCAATACCGTTGTTCACGCGTCCGATCATGTCAATTTCCAGATTGAGAAGGGCGAGTTCTGCGTGGTGCTGGGGCCGTCCGGCGCGGGCAAAACCACCGTGCTGAATCTGCTCGGCGGCATGGACAAAGCGACCAGCGGGCGAATTATTGTTGGGGATAAGGAAATCACCGGGCTTCGCTCGCCTCAGCTGACGGAATACCGCCGCCACGACGTGGGTTTCGTCTTTCAGTTCTACAACCTGATGCCGAACCTGACGGCGCTGGAGAACGTCGAATTGGCGCAGCAGGTCTGCGAACGCGCGCTTGATCCGCGTGAAGTGCTGGAGCAGGTTGGGCTGGGACAGCGAATGAACAACTTCCCTGCCCAGCTCTCCGGCGGCGAGCAGCAGCGTGTATCCATTGCCCGCGCGCTGTGCAAAAACCCGGCGCTGCTGCTCTGCGATGAGCCGACCGGCGCGCTGGACAGCAAGACGGGCGAACAAGTGCTGGATCTGCTGACCCGCCTGTGCCACGACTACAACACAACGGTCGTCATCATCACGCACAACGCCAGCATTGCGCCGCTGGGCAACCGCTTGATTCGGATGCGCAACGGCAGCGTGCAGGAAATGACCGTAAATGAACATCCCGCGAAGGTGGCTGATATCACATGGTAACGCAGAGCAGCGGGAAAAAGTATCATGGAACGCTGACGAAAAAACTCTTCCGCGACATGAGCCGCAGCGCCATGCAGTTTCTCGCCATGTTTCTCCTCTGCGCAATGGGCACATGGTGCTTCAGCGGACTGGACGCGAACTGGCGTATGCTGGAGCTATCCACCGAAACGCCGATTGCGCAGAGCAATCTGGCGGATTTCTGGGTGAAAGGATCGTCGTTTGGCAAGAACGACATCCTGAAGCTGCGGAATCTGCCCGGTGTGAAGGATGTGCAGGCGCGCGTCACGCTGGAGATGGACTGCCCTGACTTGGGCGACGAAGTGACCCTGATGGTGCACGGCTATGACGGCGACATGCGCATCTGCACACCGATTATCCGCACGGGCAGCGAACTTTCCGCATCGGATACGCGCGGCTGTCTGCTGGAGGAGCAGTTCGCGCAGGCGCACAATTTGTCCGTCGGCGACACGGTGAAGGTGTCCTATGGCGGCGTGTCGCTCACTTTTTTCGTGCGCGGCACAATTCTCTCCGGCGAATACCTTGTGACGGCGAAGAACATCACGCCGCAGCCGGACATCTACGGCTACATGTACGTCAGCGCGAAGGCCATAGCGGCGTTTCCGTTCACCGAAATGCTGGTGAAAGCATCATCTGACGCAGACCTGACGCAGGTTCGCGCCGAAATCATGAACACCTGTCCGACGGCGCTGATCGTGGACAAGGACACACACAGCGGCACACTCTCAGCGCGCAACTTCGTCAGCATGTTCCGCAGTCTGTCCTACTTGTTCCCGGTGCTGGTTTTCGCGGTCGCGGCGATGATTGTTGTCAACACGCTGACGCGCATGATTGAGAATCAGCGCGTGCAGATGGGCACGCTCAAAGCGCTGGGCTACCGCGACCGGCAGATTCGGCTGCACTACCTCAGCTACGCCATCGTGCCGTCCGTCGCAGGTTCGCTGCTGGGCGTGCTCACGGGGCAAATCAGCATTCCGTACATTCTTTGGCCGATTGTCTCGACGAACGTGCGCTATCCGGCGCGCCTTCACGCCCCGATTTCCGGCATCACTTGGCTGATTGCCGTGCTGTCCGTGGTCATGTGTCTGCTGATTTGCCTGCACACCTACAACCGCGCGGCGCGGGAAACGACGGCAAGCCTTTTGCGCCCAAAACCGCCGAAATCCGGCTCGCGCATCCTGTTGGAGCGGATTCCCCGGCTGTGGGGGCGTTTTTCCTTCAACACGAAGATGATTATCCGCAACATTTTCCGCAACAAGGGGCGTTCATTCCTGTCGCTCGTCGGCATCCTGTGCTGCAATATGCTGATCATCTGCTCCTTCGGCTTGCAGGAATCCATCAACACATTTATCGACGATTACTACACGCACACCCTGCGCTACGACGTGCGCGCGAACCTGATTTCCGGACAGGCATCCTCGCTTGACCACTACCGTGAGACGCTGAACGCCATGAAGGTGGACGGCATCATGGAGCAGTCCGTCAGCCTGCGCAGCGAGACGAACCTGCGCTCCTGTCTGCTGACCGTGATGACGGATGACCAGACTTCCATTGCCTTGGGCGACAATGCGACGTTCCTGACGTTGCCGCGCACCGGCACCGCCATCAGCAGGAAGTTAGCCGGTCTGATGAACGTGGGGCTGGGCGACACCGTGAGCATCTGTCTGCCCGGTGACAGCGACACCATTTCGCTGACCATCAACGCGCTGGCGGACACAAACATCGGTCAGGGTCTGTTCATGAGCAAGGAAGCGTGGGAGGCCTGCCGCAAGGGCGATTTCCAAGTGACGACGCTGCTGATTACCGCGCCGACGCCCGCCTGTTCGCACCTGCTGGAGGAAATGGACGAGGTGGGAACGCTGCTCTATCCGGCAAAACAACTGGTGGAAATGTCCAGCATTATGGATTCGACAACGGCGGCGTTCACGATTCTGAGCGTTGCGGCGCTGGCACTGGCGTTCATCATCTGCTACAACATGGGGCTGATGAATTTCAGTGAGCGCGTCCGTGATTACGCAACCTTGAAGGTGCTGGGCTACCATCAGAGGGAAATCCGCCGTCTGATGCTGCGCGAGAACAACTACATCTCCATCATCGGTGTTCTGCTGGGAATTCCGCCGGGATTCCTCATCACCACCATTATCCTCAAAATGTGTGAATACGATTCAATGGTTTTCCCGACGCATGTCACCTTTCCGTCCGTCGCGGGCGCTTGCGCAATTACCTATGTGTTCGCGTTCCTGATTCAGTGGCTGCTGACGCGCAAGGTTCGGTCGATTGACATGGTGGAGGCGCTAAAGAGCGTCGAATGACAAGAGAATCAACGAAAGGATGATTTCTGCTATGAAAAAGCTGTTTGCTCTCCTGCTTTCGCTGGCGATGGTCGGGTCTATCGCACTGGCTGACCCGGCTTCGCTCACGGACTGCTCCGTGTCCAGCGGCGTTGTGAATGCGGTGAATTACGTTGATATTACCGCGCCGTTCTCCGGCACGCTCCAGCCCTTCACCTGGGAAGCGGGCGACCTTGTGAACGCGGGCGATTTGCTGTTCTCCATGCGCACAACCACGATTTACGCCACGGAGGATGCGACCGTACAGGCAATTTACTGCGCCGCGGGCGACGACGCTGCTGCCGTTGCCACCCGCTACGGCGGACTGATTGCCATGCGCCCGGAATCTGAATGGGTGATTGCCGGCAGCATCACGACGGCGTACGACAAGCGCGACAACCGCGTGGTGGACGTGGGCGAAACGCTGTACTTCCGCTCCAACAAGGAAGGGCGTTCGGTCGGCACGGGGCGCGTAACGATGGTATCCGGCGCGGAATACATGGTGGAGGTGCTCACGGGCGAATTTGAGCCAGGTGAGGTACTCTCCCTCTTCCGCGACAAGAACCGCACTGCCAGCGACCAAGTCGGGCGCGGCGTTGTGAATCGGCGTGACACGCTGACGGCGGTCGGGCAGGGACGCGTGGCGGAAGTGCTGGTGAAGGTGGGCGACCAAGTGAAAAACGGTACGCCGCTGCTCCGCCTGATGCCGACTGCTACCACCCCGGATGCCTCCCCGGACATTACGGCAACGCAGAACGGCGTGATTGGCACGCTCGCTGTGCAGCCCGGTCAGCAGGTGTACGAAGGGCAGCTGCTGGCGCGCCTGATGCTGGTGGACAAGCTGGAAGTCGTCGCGCAGGTGGACGAAGTAAACCTGAAGAACCTCTATGTGGGCGACAAGGTGTCCGTGACGCTGGATATGGACGAATCGAACGTGCTCACCGGCACGGTAACGGAAATCGGCAATCTCGGCACGACGGTGCAGAATGCCGCGTACTTCCCCGTGCATGTGGAGCTGACGACGAACCAGATTCCGCTGGGGGCCAGCGCGTCGGTGTACATTCCGAACAACAAGTAATACTATTTCCAAATTCACCTGCACCAGCTGCTCGTGCCTTGGCGCATTCTCATTTGGAAATCGTGTAAAACAAGAAGCAGCTTCCGCCCCCAATTGGGGATGTCGGAAGCTGCTTCTTTACTTTCTCAACGGTTTCTCTGCTGCCGCTACCATCGCACGCATAATCTCCGATGGATGCAGCAGTTCGCCGTGCTGCGCCATGCTGTACGTCTGGTTGCCCGCGACAATTACATGATCCAGCACAATGATGCCGACGCCCTCCATCAGCTGCTGCAGATAGCGTGTTGTGCAGATATCATCCTCCGACGGCAGTGCAACGCCTCCCGGATGATTATGGCACAATACAACGCTGTGCGCGTTGCTGTTCAATGCGGCTTCCAGCACCAAGCGCGGGTACGCCGTCACCGCTGAAAGCGTGCCCTCCGTCACCTTGCGATTGCAGATAATGCTGCCATCTGCCGTCAAGCAAATGACATAAAACTGCTCCCGCCGGTAGCCCGCCATCATCGTTCGGCAGTAATCCAGCGTCACCTGCCGACTTTCCAGCTTGCTCCGCACCTGATTCACTTCATCAGAATAGCGGCGGAACAGCGGCAGAATCAGCGAAAGCAGCGTCGCGCTCTCCTCGCCAATGCCGTCAATCATCATCAGCTGCTCCGGCGACGCTTCCAACACCCGCGGAAGCGACCCGAACACATCCATCAGCGCGTGTGCCGTATCGTTCACGTTGCCGCGCGCGCGGCCATAGAAAAGAATCAGTTCCAGCACCTCATGCTCAGAAAAGCCCTCCAAGCCGCTGATTCTGAACCGCTCCCGCATCCGCTTTCGATGCCCGTCGTGCGTTGCTGCCATCATGTTTCCCTCTTTTTTCGCAAAGTCCACGTCTTATTGTAACGCATTTTTTCGTGATGTGCAAGCACTTCTTTTGTGCTTTCGTGGATTCACAAACGCATCAATCTATGATATAATGCGGGTAGCATTGGCGAATAAAGACGAAGGAATGGAAGCGCAATGTACTTATCCAACCCGATGGTATCCGTGATTGTTCCGGTGTATAACGCCGAAAGCACCCTGCGGCGCTGTGCCGACAGCATTTTGGAGCAGTCCTATCCCGATTTGGAGCTGATTTTGGTGGATGACGGCAGCAAGGATGCCTCGCCCCTGATTTGTGACAGCTACATGCAGAAAGATGCCCGCGTCCGCGTGATTCACAAGCCCAACTCCGGCGCATCCGCCACGCGCAACCTCGGTATTGCCGAAGCCCGCGGGCACTACCTGCAATTTGTGGACAGCGACGACTGGCTGACGCCCGATGCGACAGAAAAGCTCGTCGCCGCCGCCGAAGCGCATCAGGCGGATTTGGTGATTGCGGATTTCTACCGCGTGTCCGGCAAACTCGTCGCCAGCAAGCACCGGGTAATGCCCGTCGGCGTGATGACGCAGCGGGAGTATGCCAGCAAGATGATGGAGAACCCCGCCAGCTTCTACTACGGTGTACTCTGGAACAAGCTGTACCGCCGGGATTTGGTTGTGCAGCATCACCTCGAAATGAACCCCGCGCTGCGCATCTGCGAGGATTTCATGTTCAATTTGGAGTACCTGCGTGTCGCCCGGTACATTGTCGCTGTGCCGTCGCCGGTATACTACTACGTCCGCACGAAGAACTCCATTGTTTCCCAGACGTATGGCATGACGACGCTGAAAATCCGCTTGGCGGCGTTTGATGAGTACAAGCAGTTCTACATGGATGTGCTGGACGAAAAGGCGTATCAGAAGGCGCACTTGAAAGTCTACCGTTTTCTGGTGGACGTGGCGATGGATGGCGTTGTGCTGCCCAAGCCCGCGCCCGGCACACGCAGCTTGAAGGCTGCCGATTCACCGGAAACGCTCGACGATGATTGGGATTTGTAAACGAAGCCCCTGCACCGCCCATTGGCAACGTGCAGGGGCATTATTCTTTTATACTATTTCCAAATGAGAATGCGCCAAGATGCGCCGCGAATTTTTCACGTTGGCTAACGCGAATGAAACGCAGCGTAGCAGCGCTACGCTAAGTGGAATGAGCGGACGCCAACGGGGAAAAGGCGCAAGCAGATGGCGCAGGTGAATTTGGAAATAGTATTACGCCATTTTGCGTGGTTTGCTCCGACCATAGGCGTGAACCCAGTCCACGACGTTGTAATAAATCAGGAAGATGATGGAGGACAGCCCCCATGTAATCGGGTAAGCCCACGAAATCGTCGTCAGTTCCGGCCAAATCGGCACGGCAATGGTGATGTACGTCACGCGGAACATGCACCAGCAGCACAGCATGACAATCATCGGCACAATCGAGCGTCCTGCGCCGCGCAGAACCGCCGCCATTGCGTTGGAGAGCGCCAGCAGGAAGTAGAACGGCGTCATTATCCTCGCGTGCATCGTCCCCAGACGGATAACCTCCTGCACCTGCGCCACGTCGCCCGACTGGATGAACATCGCAATCAGCGCCGGGATGAAGGCGTAAATCGCCAGACCAATCGCTTCTGCAATGCTGACACACGCAATCAATCCGAACCGCGCGCCTTTCTTGGCGCGTTCATACTCCTGCGCGCCGAGGTTCTGCCCGATGAAGGTCGTCAGCGCCAAGGTGAAGCTGGTAATCGGCAGGAAGCCAAAGCCCTCAATCTTGGAGTACGCGCCGCAGCCCGCCTGCGCCAGCGCACCGAAATCATTGATATTCGTCTGCACGACGACGTTCGCCAGCGCAATCACGGCGTTTTGCAGCCCCGACGGAATGCCGATGTACAGCACCTTTTGGAGCATTCGCCCGTTGAAACGGATTTTCCGCGGAATCAGGCGGTAGGATTCCGTCGCCTTCATCAGCTTCCTCAGGCCGAGGAACGCGCTGACCGCCTGCGAGATGACCGTCGCGAACGCCGCGCCGCCAACGCCCATACCCAGCACGCCGACGAACAGCAAGTCCAGCGCAACATTGAGCATGGCGGAAATAATCAGAAAATACAGCGGATGGCGGCTGTCGCCGACCGCTTGGAAAATACCGTTCACCGCATTATACAGAACAGCAAAAATCACGCCGCCAAAGTACACGCGGAAATACTCAATCGAATTCGGCAGCACGTCCGCCGGCGTGTGCATCCAGTCCAGAATTGTCGGTGTCAGCAGAACCCCAACGAGTGTCAGCACGAGACCTGCGACGATTGCAAACGCAACAGACGTATGCACCGCAATCGAAACATTCTCATGATCCCTTGCGCCCCAGAATCTGCTGACGACAACGCCTGCGCCAACGAAAACGCCCTGAAAGAAGCCGATGAGCTGCCGGACGAGCCAACTGCCGCCATGGCCTCCGTGCCCAGCACATTGCCCACGATAAACGTATCCGCTACATTGTAGAACTGCTGAAACAGGTTGCCCAGAAAGATGGGAATCGCAAAACGAACCATCAGTTTCCAGATGCTGCCCTGTGTCATGTTTGCCGCGTGCGACTGATTTGCCATTTGGTCTATTCACTCCATTGCTATTTTGACAGAAACCAATTTCATCATAGCACGTTTCGACAGCTTGTCAACGTGTTCTCAGAAAAAGTTGCCCAGCACGAAAAAATTGCAAACGTAAAATTTCGCTTGCAGGGTTGTCATGAGCGGCAAATCATGGTATGATGGTTTTCGGAAAATCCTTTCCAATTATATTAAGGAGTGAAAGGCATGAAATTCTTCATTGATATCCTCAAAGGCATGGTGATTGGGCTTGCCAACATCATCCCCGGCGTATCCGGCGGCACAATGATGGTTTCCATGGGCATCTACGATACGCTGATTTACTGCATCACCCACCTCTTCAAGCAGTTCAAGAAGTCCCTCATGACGCTGCTGCCGTTTGTTGTCGGCATGATTGCCGCGCTGGCGATTCTCTCCAACGTCATCACATGGGCGCTGATGGATGAATTTGCCTCGCTGCCGACGAATACGCTCTTCATCGGACTGATTCTGGGCGGCCTGCCCGCCATTTTCAAGCAGGTCAAGGGCAGCAAAAAGCGCGACAGCATCCTTGGCGGCATTCTGTTCGTGCTCTTCTTCGCGCTCGTTATCTTCATGGCAACGCTGAAAGAAACGCAGGATACCGGTGCGGTCATCTCTCTGAGCGTTCTGGAAGTCCTGAAGCTTACGCTGATGGGCTGCATTGCATCCGCGACGATGGTCATCCCCGGTGTGTCCGGCTCGATGATGCTGATGCTGATGGGCTACTACTACCCCGTCATCGGCGCGATTAAGAACCTTATCAATGCGCTGGTTGCGCTCGATGGCGGCGCGATTCTCTACAACGTGGGCATTCTGCTGCCGTTTGGCATCGGCGTGGTAATCGGCATTTTCGCCATTGCGAAGCTGATTGAGATTCTGCTGGCGAAGTGGAAGTGCATCACCTACGGCGCGATTCTTGGGCTTGTTGTCGCATCGCCGTTTGCCATCCTGATGGGGCTGTCGCTTCCCGGCTTCAACCTCGTGCAGGTGATTGTCAGCGTGCTGACGTTCATCTTGGGCTTCGCCGCCGCGTGGCTGCTGGCACGGAAGGACGAAAAACCCGCCGCCTGATTTTTGCAAATCGAAAACGCCCCTGTCTGCAATGGACAGAGGCGCTTTTTAATGCCGCGGATGATGCGGATGCGTTATACTATTTCCAGATAAGAATGCGCCAAGATGCGCCGCGAATTTTTCATTCT
>ENA-OYYR01000104-OYYR01000104.1-human-gut-metagenome-genome-assembly--contig:-NODE-104-length-42525-cov-15.663150_pt1 | contig 42525 bp, 27 predicted proteins | sample MGYA00244066_ERZ653454 | MGnify/ENA primary metagenome ERZ653454 (study PRJEB26926, sample SAMN06165163) | human gut metagenome | biome: ENVO:00009003; feature: ENVO:2100002; material: ENVO:00002003...
TCTGGACTCCGCAAGGGGCATTGCCCCTTGACCCTTTTTGGGCTGCCCGGCTTGGGTGCGCTTCCCTGCTCCTTGGTTTATGCGGCTTTATGCCTTTGCCATCGCCCCATCCAAAATCTCCAGCCCCTGTTCCTCCTGGAACTGATTCGTATACAGCTGATAATAATACCCCTGTTTCGCAATCAGCTGCTGATGCGTCCCATCTTCCGTAATCTTGCCATTCTGAATCACCAGAATCCGATCCGCCGACCGAATCGTAGAGAGTCGATGCGCAATGATGAAGCTCGTCCGCCCCGCCAGCACCTTCTGAATCGCGTGCTGAATCAGCTGTTCCGTCTCCGTATCGACCGAGGACGTGGCCTCGTCCAGCACGAAAATAGACGGGTTCGTCAGAATCGCGCGGGCAAAGGAAATCAGCTGCTTCTGCCCGGTGGAGAGGCGGTTGCCGCCCTCGCCGACGTCCGCCTGATAGCCGTCCTTCATGTTGCGAATGAAGGGTTCCGCGCCGACCATGCGGGCGGCTTCCGCCACTTCCTCGTCGGTGGCATCGGGGCGGCCGTAGCGGATGTTATCCGCGACCGTGCCGGAGAAAAGGTGCGGCGATTGCAGGACGTAGCCGAGGTTGGACTGAAGCCAGAGCTGACTGCGCGTGCGGTAATCCGCGCCGTCGATGAGGATTTTGCCCTCCGTCGGCTCATAGAAGCGGCAGACGAGGTTGACGATGGTGGACTTGCCGCTGCCGGTTTCGCCGACAAGGGCAATGGTCTGCCCGTGCTGAATATGCAGGTTGAAGTGCTCCAGCACCTTTTCGCCCTCTTTGTAGCGGAAGGTGACGTCCTCGAAGTCAATGTCGCCGATGAGCTTGGGCCAGTTTTCGGTCTTGGGGTGGAAATTGTCGCCGTATTGCGCCACCACTTCGGGAGAATCCACAATATCGGGTTCCGTTTCCAGCAGGCTGATGACGCGCTCCGCCGCCGCCTGTGCGGATTGCAGTTCCGCGAAGATGCGGGCAATATCGCGCACGGGCTGGAAGAAGCTAACGGTGTAGTTGATGAACATGGTCAGCGTGCCGACGGTCATAGCGACGCCGAAAACGTGCGTACCGCCGATGACGCTGTTTCCGCCCTGCCAGAGCGCATACGCCGTCGCCAAAGACCCCAGCGACACGACGATGGGCAGAAAGAGGTTCGACAGCGTCGCCGCGCGGATGGACGCGGAACGCATGGAGGCGGAAACCGTCTCAAATTCCTGGATGTTCAGTTCTTCGCGCACAAGGGTTTTCGTTGTCTTTGCGCCGTTGATGCCCTCATTGAAGCCCGCGGTAATCTGGCTGTTGTTCTTGCGCACCTGACGATACGCCGCGAGAATCGCCTTCTGGAACTTCCAGCTGATGACGGCCAGCGGCGGCAGCACCAGCATGACGATCAGCCCCAGCCGCCAGTTGATGGTCAGCATCCGCACGGCGCAGGCAACCAGATACACCGCGCCCCAGCACAAGTCCACCAGCGACCAGCCGATGGTGTCCGCGAGGCGCTGCGTGTCGTTGGTCAGGCGGGACATGAGGTATCCTACGGGCATCCGGTCGTAGTAGGAGAAGGGCAGTTCCTGCAGTTTCTGGAAACCGAGCTTGCGAATCAGGTAGCACGTTCCGGTTTCGACAATGCCGCACTGCCGCAGAAAGCCGAAAATCGTCGCCACTTGCACTGCCGTCAGCAGCGCATACGCCACGACAAACCCAACCAGCCCAGCCGTGCTGTGGTTGGCAATGAACACGTCAATCGCGTAGGCATTCATGTTCGGCATAATCACGTCGATGATTGCAGAAACCGCCATGAAAAGCACAACCGCAATCAGGTTCTTGTGGTACGGCTTTGCAACCTTGATGAGCTTGCGCCACAGGGAGAGATCAAATCGTTTGGTATAATCCTGTTCCTGAAAGGACTGCATATCAGTTCACCCCTTCCGCCGCCTTGGCCTGCGTCAGTTCTTCCTCCAAGGCGTTCTGGATGCTGTTGATGCGCTGGTACAGGCCCGGCTGGCTGCACAGCTCAGCGTGCGTGCCCTGCTGCGTAATCTGCCCGTTCTCCAGCACGAGGATGAGGTCAGCCTGCGAGAGCGTCGTCACGCGGTGGCTGATGATGAGGGTGGTCACGTCCTTCTGCTCGTGTCGGAGGGCAGCGCGAATCTGCGCGTCCGTCTCGGTATCCACGGCGGAAAGGGAGTCGTCGAAGATGAGGATGTTGTTGTCCTTGAGCAGCGTGCGCGCGATGGCGATTCGCTGCTTCTGTCCGCCGGAGAGTGTCACGCCGCGTTCGCCCACGACCGTCTCCCAGCCCTTATCCGCCTTGGCGATAAAGCCGGATGCGCTGGCGATATCCGCCGCGTGCTCAATGCGTTCCGCCTCCTGTTCCGGCGCGGTGATGCCCACGTTTTCCCGGATGGACTTGGAGTACAGGAACGGCTCCTGCAGAATCAGACCGACGTGTGCGCGCAGATATTTGCGGTCAATCTGCTGAATATCCACGCCGCCGATGGTGATTTTGCCGCTCGTGGGCGTATACAGCCGCTGCAGCAGGTACATCATGGTGGATTTGCCGCTGCCCGTGCCGCCCAGCACTGCCGCCGTCTTGCCCGCGGTGATGGTGAAGGACACGTCGCGCAGCACCGGCACGTTGTCATCCGGATAAGCGAAGGAGACATGGTCAAACACAATATCGCCGTGCAGGTCGGGCTTCAGGGCGTTCGGCTCATCCGGCTCGGCTTCCTCGTGCAGAATCGCCTGCACGCGCTTCATAGATACCATTGCTTTGCCCGCGTCGGACAGGGTGCGGCCCAGCTGACGAATCGGGAAGAGCAGCATCCCCAGCGTGGAGGTGAAAACAATTAGCGTACCGACGGTAATCCAGCCGTTGCAGGCGTAGATGATGCAGACCACCAGCGTCAACAGTGTCTGCGTCATGCTGATGGCGTCGCCGCCGCCCCAGTAGATGGCGAGCAGTTCATTCAGGCGGAGGTTCTTCTTGCGCAAATCGTTGTTCACGCGGTCAAACTTCTCCACCTCGCGCTCCTGCTGTCCGAAGGCGCGCACGACGCGGACGCCGGAAAGGTTCTCCTGCAAAACGGCGTTCAGCACACCGTCCGCTTCGTCCGCCACCTCAAAGGACTTATGCACCATCTTGAAGAACCACGTCGCGAAGCAGAACAAAGGTGGCACAAGAATCAGGCTGTAGAGCGTAATCGGCACGGAGCGCGGCAGCAGGATGCCCATGGCGATAACGACCATCAGCACCGTGTTGACGACTTCCATCACCTGAACCGCCAGAAAGCGGCGAATCGTATCCACGTCAGACGTGCAGCGCTGAATCAGCTCGCCCGCCTGCGCTTTAACGTGGTACGCAAACGGCAGGTGCTGCAAATGGCGATAGAGGTCATTGCGCAGTTTGCGGGCGATATTTTCACTCGCAATCGCGGAGGAACGACCTTTTATAAACGTGAACACGCCGTTGACGACGTTCATCAGGATGAGCGCCAGCGCGGGAATCCACAGATTTTGACGGAGGAAATCGCGCCCGCCGAGGGCGTTAATCGGGTTCATGAGGAAATCCGGCATTGTGAACGGCTCGCTGCCCAGTATGCTGTCCACGATTTCGGAGAGCAGCAGCGGCGTTAAAAAGCCGATGATGACCATCATGATGGTCGCAATGAGTGCCCAGAGGAAATGCGTCCAGTTCTGCCCGATGAGGGAGAGCATTGCGCCGAACGGGGTCTGTTTCTTCTTTGGTTTCGTTGTGGTGCGCTGCGTAGGAAATCACTCCTTTCAAGAGAGACAAAGTGGTTGATGACTCATAACTGCCCATTGTATGCTTTTTTCGAAAAGGGTACGAAAAAAGCACCATCCGCCTGAATGCAAACGGCTGGTGCTGCACACAAAACGCATGGTAACAGGAAAAGAGCGTGGAATTTTCCTATTACGGGCGCATATGGGCAGAAAGAGCCGTCGCAGTCAGTCCATTGGCACGGGATACAAGGGTTAGAATCATCATGGTCATTGCGAGGGCCTCCTTTCTGCATAATTTTGATTTTGTTGTGCTTCTCGCAAGCACGCCAGAAACAGTGTAGTCGAAAGTCAAGGTTTTGTCAAGGGGCAAATGGCGGTTTTTTCAAATATTCATCCCATCTTGCGCAGGATTCCCGTTTTCCCAGTCCCAAACCGCCTTTTCAATCAAGTCGGCAGCATTGGCGCAGCCGTGTTCATTGCGCAGAGTCTCCCCGATGCACGCCGCGTTGCGCGTGTATTCCGGGTTGCTGATGAGTGCGCGCAAGCCCTCCGCCAGATTCTCTGCCGTCAGCTTATCGCGCGGAATCGCTTTCGGCCCGCACCCGGCAGCGTACACCCGCTCCGCCCAGAACGGCTGATCGCCGCCGAACGGCACAACGAGCGTCGGCAGTGCATGGCGCAGGCTGGTTGCGGTCGTCCCCGCGCCGCCGTGATGCACCGCCCCTGCCATATGCGGGAACAGCCAGTCATGCGGCACACTTTTCACATAGAAGATGTTCTCATCCTTCGTCTTTGCTTCCTGCTGACCCCAGCCAAGTGCCACCACCGCCCGCACGCCGGACAATTTCACCGCCTGCCGGATGATTTCCGCCAGTTCACCCATGTCGCCCGACACCATCGACCCAAAGCCGATGTACACCGGCTCGTCGCCCGCGCGCAGGAACTCCGTCAGCGCCGGGTCAGGCGTGTAGTCCACCGGGCGCTCATCCCACCAGAAACCGGACATGTGGATGTTGTCCGCCCAATCCTCCGGGCGCGGCACGAGCGTCGGGCTCATGGCGTAAATCACGGGCACTTGCTTGCCCTTCACGTCATAATCCGGGCGCAAGCGAACGCGGCGCTTTGCCATGTCGTTCTCCTTGCGCCAATCCGAGAGGTAGCGGTGCTCCAGCGCTGAAATCAGCAGATACCCGATGCGGTAGCTCAGCACATTCCACCACTTGCCGAGCTTGCGGAACGGCGCGGATGAAATCGGCATATCCTTGCACGGATCCATCGGGAAATACTGCGTCTGGATGCACGGAATATCGTACTTCTCCGCAATCGAATAGAACATCGACCCGAAGAACGTGCAGACGATGGCTTCCGCGCCCTCCGCGCAGTGCAGCAAATCATCCAGCAGCATCGGCGCAATGTCGCGGATGCCCTTCTCAAACTCCTTCAAGTACCGCACGCCCACCGCGTCCGGCTGGAGCAGCCGCCCCATCATATCCACCACATCGCCGGAAATGGGATAGAAGGACATTCCCGCTTCCTCAATCATGCCCTGAAACGGCGCAAACGCCGCAATCGTCACCTCATGCCCCCGCTCGTGAAGCTCCCGTCCCAGCAGCATATACGGCCGCACGTCGCCCGTCGAGCCGAGCGTTATCATTGTGATTTTCATCATTACCTCCAATGATTTCGAGATAAGTTAAAGGTATACAAACTAAAAAACTAACAATAAAATTCAAGTATGTAGAAGAAACCAAAAGCGCCATCAAGCGCGCTTGCTTCCCGTCGCACACGGGTCATACCACCCCGCAGGAACTTTCACCCGGAAGCCCTCGAATGCACTTTCCGCATCCGCCTTCACCACGCAGTGCGGCGTATACACATGCCGCATCCCATCCTGCATCCGTGCCATGCACCACTGCGCCAAGTCCACCGCCAGCGAATTTCCTTCCGCCAGCGGCACAAATGCATTCCGCCGCACCAAAAAGCACATCGGCGAAACCGCAGTGACATTGTAGCTGGTTCGGTTCATGCCGTGCCATCCGCCCGCCGACACCGGCAAGCCGCGATTCCGCGACCGCACTGTGCCGTCCGGCAGAATGTCGTATCCGGCATGAAGCACCCGATTGCGCGCATCCGCCACCAGCGGCGACACCGCGCACACATCCGGGCGCTGGGCGTACATCATCATCTCCCGCAAACCGTCCGCATCAGGCTCCGCCGTGTCTCCCCACAGGAACAGCAGCATGTCTGCCGACGAATCCGCCGCCAAGCGGTTCACATCCGCCGCGGACGCATCCCGCGCCAGCCGCAGTGCCGCAACGGTAAAATCCCCCACGTCATACCGCAGCTGCAGCACACCGTCCTCCACCCGGCACGTTCCCGGAAACCCGTTGCGGCGCATACTTTCCTCTACCGCCCGCGCCGCCGCGTCCAGGCAAACCGCCAATTTCGTGTGGCTCATCGACCCCCGCAGCGTCCGCCAGTGGTACAGCACGCGCGGAATGTGGATGACGCCGTCCGCCCGTTCGCACGCTCGGAGCATCAAATCGTGATCCTGCGACCCGTCGAACGCCGGTCGTAATCCGCCGATGGCATCCAGCAGCGTCCGCCGAATCACCGACAAATGGCAGATATAGTTGCCGGAGCGCAGATTGTCCGGACAGAAATCCGGCTTGCGGTGCGCATCAACATGAATCGCGCCGTGGGCGGTCAGCTTATCCTCATCGGTGTAGAGCACGTCGGGGTGGTGCGCGTCGATGGCCTCCGCAATCCGCCAGAGCGCATCCGGCGCAAGCACATCGTCGTGGTCGCACAGGGCGATATACTCCCCTGCCGCCATTTTTATCGCGCGGTTCGTGTTGCCGGATATGCCCGCGTTTTCCGCCCCAAACGCGACGCGGAATCGGCTGTCCCGCACGGCAATTGCCTCCAGCGCCTTTCGCGTCTCGGCGGACGTGCTGCCGCCGTCGTACAGGCAGGCTTCCCACGCGCCGTGCGTCTGGGCAAGCAGCGAATCCGCCAGCGCGCGGAGGAATTTCGGGCGCGTGTTGAACACGGGGACGACGACGCTGATGCGCACGTTCGGGAAGGGGTGCGCGCGCTGTACCGCCAGTTCGCGCTTGGATGCTTTCTCCCGCCGGAATCGCCATTCGTCCCGCAGCAGCACCCGTGCCGCCAGCATTTCACCCGCGCGGCGCAGCGTGTACCCCGCGCCATGCATCCGCACATACGCCCGAACCCGTTCCGCCCACTGCACGCGCGTCCCTCCCGCCGACTTTCCTGCCCTCATCATACCATGCGCCGCGGGTTTTGTAAAGCACCGGGCGATTTTCTGCCAATTCGGAACAATTTTCGCAAAACCGCTTGACAAACGCCCGAAAAAGTGCTAAACTAAATCCTGTTCCGGCAATCCCGGACGAACCGCATAGGGGCATGGTGTAATGGTAACACGTGGGTCTCCAAAACCTTTGTTGAGGGTTCGAGTCCTTCTGCCCCTGCCAGTGATGAGCCAGTTTCGTGAGAAGCTGGCTCGTTTTTATGTGCATGGATATGAAAAATCCGCCTCCGAGAATGGGAGGCGGACAGCGGATTTATTCCTATATTTGTATTAGCGGATAACCTCAACGTCTGCAATTCCCAGTTTTGCACCTCCGCCAAGCGCAGTAACAACATCTGACTTGCCTTTGATTGTTACAATAACTTTCTTTGCGCCCATAGGGATGTTCAAAGTATCTGCATTTGAACGTTTAGAAGCAAGATTAAGGCTTGTGTTACTTTCTATGGAAACACTATGTTGACCATATGATAGATATACCTCAAAAGTTGCACCATTTGCAACAGAACCCGCTCTCTGTCCATCAACATAAAGTACACCATTCACCGCTACTCCCCAGATTATCGCACGTTGTCTTTCAAATCGAACCATACAGCCTGCCTTGCGAACAGGTGCACCACAGCCGGGGCAAGCACTTGCAGCATCAGAAATATCGCGTCCACATTCCGGACATTTAATCATTGCCATCGTATACACATCTCCTTATCATTTTCCCTGAATGAACCTCGTTTCCGTTAGTGTCTTTGCGTAGTTTTATCCCTACATCGTCCGCATCACTTTCTACATCTCCCCTCCTTCACAATTTCCTTCTTCCATTTTACTCCCCCTCGAAAAAAGCCAAGTGTTTTCTTGCGGAATTATATATTTCCGGCATTTCTAACAAAAGCATGGAAAATTGTTGTGTATCTTCACAACGACTTTCGTGTCGGCGTGTAACCGCATTTCAGAAAATCGGTTTTTTCTGAAATCAGCTGCCTCAAATCCCCCCTCCAAATTTCAAATTCGCACAGAAAACGCGCCCGCCGACCTTCCGACGAGCGCGTTTATACTATTGGGGGCTCTACTCCCGAATTCAGTGCACGACTTGCTGGACACCCCAGTTATCACATTTGCACAAATGAGGCGGTCAGCCGCCGAGTTGTGCGGTGTTGCTTTAAATTACTTCTTATTCTTCTGCTCCACCATCGCCTTGACCTTCAGCGGCAGACCGAGCAGGTTGATGAAGCCCGCGGAATCCTTGTGGCTGTACAAGTCGTGGCTGTCGCCGAAGGTGGCGATTTCCTCCATGTACAGGCTGTTCGGCGACTTCACGCCCGCGTTGATGCAGTTGCCCTTGTACAGCTTCAGCTTCACCGTGCCGTTGACCGCCTGCTGTGTGCTGTCCACAAACGCGGAGAGCGCCTCGCGCAGGGGCGTGTACCACATGCCGTCGTACACCAGCTCCGCGAACTTGCTCGCGACCAGCTCCTTGTAGTGGCTGGTGGCGCGGTCAAGCGTGATGGATTCGAGGATGCCGTGCGCGGCGTAGAGCATCGTTCCGCCGGGGGTTTCGTACACGCCGCGGGACTTCATGCCCACCAGACGGTTCTCCACCAAATCCGCGCAGCCGACACCGTTGCGACCCGCGATTTCGTTCGCCTTCGTCAGCAAATCCACCGCGTCCAGCTTTTCGCCGTTGATGGCGACCGGCACGCCCTGCTCAAAGTCCACCGTGACGTATTCGGGCTGATCAGGCGCCTTTTCGGGCGTGACCATCGTCAGCAGCAGATCTTCCGGCGGCTCGTTCCACGGATCTTCCAAATCCGCGCCCTCGTGGCTGATGTGCCAGATGTTGCGGTCCATCGAATACGGGCGATCCTTCTTGACCGGGACGGGGATGCCGCGCTTTTCGGCGTAGTCAATTTCCTCCTCGCGGGTCTTGATATCCCAGATACGCCACGGCGCGATAATCTGCATGTTCGGGTCAAAGGCCTTGATGGTCAGCTCGAAGCGGACTTGGTCGTTGCCCTTGCCGGTGCAGCCGTGGCAGATGGCAGTGCAGTTCTCCTTGTGAGCGATTTCGACGAGGCGCTTGGCAATCAGCGGCCGCGCGAAGGAGGTGCCCAGCAGATACTTGCCCTCGTAGACCGCGCCCGCCTTGAGCGTCGGCCAAATGAAGTCCTCGACGAACTCCTTGCGCAGGTCTTCGATATACAGCTTTTCCGCGCCGCACTTTTTCGCCTTCTCGTGGAGGGGCTCCAGCTCTTCGCCCTGCCCGACGTCGCCCGCAACGCAGACCACGTCGCAGTCATAATTTTCCTTCAGCCACGGCACGATAATCGAGGTATCCAGACCGCCGGAATAAGCCAGCAATACGCGCATCTTCGCCATAACAATCGACTCCTTTATCTTCATCCTGATTTTCATCATTTTTGTGTCCGTCTGCCGGACAAGATGGATTATACACCAAGATGAATAAAAATGCAATAGGTCTGCATAAATTTTCTCGGATTTTTTACAAGGGGGATGATGCCGTTCGGTTTCTCTGCACGCCCCGTGCAGATTGCAACGTGTAATTTCCCGCCGCGCTCCTGCGACCTTTTCACTTTGCCTCCACACGCCCCGTGCAGATTGCAACGCGTCAGCATATGGTATTGCGGTGGACGGTAAACTTTGCCTCCACACGCTCCGCGCAGATTGCAACCCTTGCAGCCCGCGAAGAGTACAAGAAGCAGGAACTTTGCCTCCACACGCTCCGCGCAGATTGCAACGCTATAATAATAGTGTCAGGAGGGCGGTACAAACTTTGCCTCCACACGCTCCGCGCAGATTGCAACAGCCACAGGCGCGTTTTCTTGGTATATGGATGTCCCTTTGCCTCCACACGCTCCGCGCAGATTGCAACTTTGGGCACGTAGGTATTGGACAGCCAGAAAACGCTTTGCCTCCACACGCTCCGCGCAGATTGCAACCGGTGCAAGCGCCTGACGGCACAATCTACCGCACCTTTGCCTCCACACGCTCCGCGCAGATTGCAACATTTACGGCAGCACCCGAAAGGAGGAGTAACAATCTTTGCCTCCACACGCTCCGCGCAGATTGCAACGCGGCTGATCCAGCACCCGGAACGGCGACCCCAGCTTTGCCTCCACACGCTCCGCGCAGATTGCAACCACCGCATGGATTCAAATCAAGAAAGGAGCATCCTTTGCCTCCACACGCTCCGCGCAGATTGCAACGGCAGAAATGCACAGAATTGCAATATACACTTTTCAGAACGCGTGTTGAGTCGGTAGATAGCTTTTCAGTATTGAACAAATCAATGCTGCGCTGACTATTTTCCCGGAACTCTTCTGCTGTCAAGGCAACCTTTGTTGCCATTAGCGACAGCCCAGGACGGACAATCGACCGGTTTTGCTGGTGCGAACCGCACCGGATTTTCATGTTAGCTGATGCTTCGCCTGATGCCCATGCTGGCAATCGTTTTGGGCAGCGCGGAAAGGCGTTGAATCGTCTCCCGATGGTATTCCACAAATTTCGGATAGTCCCGTTGGAGTGCTTCGCGGTCAAAGATCCGATAAAGCTCGTTTCCGAATGTTTCCTGCAATTTCTTCCTATTATATTCCGGCAAATCTCTTCTGCAATGCTGGAGCAGGAACGCCGAGTACAAATCGCGCTGAATTCGCTCGCCGTCCGGCATAATATTCCAGCGTTCTTTCAACTCCTTTGCCTTGCATTCGTCTGTCTGATGATTATACTGGCTTGCTTTTACCGCCGTGTCTACCTTTTTGACACCTTCCAGATTCAGTGATTTACATTTCTGATCCAGCAGTGCAATCAGCATCGACGGTGCTTTATTCGCAATGGACTTCCCGAAGCGCTTTTTGCGTTTATAGCGACCCGTCTTTTCGGAAATTTCCGTTTTCTTCGCTTTACGGGTTAATGCGCGGTAGTCCATATCTTCCACAAAGAAGCAATCTCCCAGCGTCAGCAGGTAATTCGCCAATTCGTTATGCTGCTGTTTTCGGATATCCGCCTGATGATGCTGAATCATAGCATACTGGTGCTGAATCCGCTTATATCGCTTGGAATTGTTCCACGTCAGTTTCACCCCTTTCTTGATGGTACCATCCGGCTTATAGTTTTCCGGATTTGTCGCCCGTCGGCTTCTGTCCAGCTTTCTTTGAAGCAGTAATTTCTCCTGCTCAATATTCTGAACACGGTCAGCCAATTCTATCAAATCTACTTTGCTATCTGCCGAATACGCCAGCGTCCGTGTGCCAATGTCGATGCCAACGACGCCATGCCCGACGGGATGCTTTGGTGCACCGCTTGCCGGGTCGCGTTTGATTGCGGGCTTGCCCTCTAAGACAAGCTGTGCATACCAATGCGGCTTTGTCTTGCCGTCTTGACGAAGGATGCGCACATATTTCACGCGCTTGCTGAGCATTTCCGTTTCATAATCGTTGTCAGGGGACAGTTTCAGCGGAAGTTTCAGCCCTTTCCATTCGACATAGCTGCCGCGGAAAATAATTTCCACTCCTCCGCTCTTTCCCGCCTGTGAATACCCTCGCAGTGAGGACAGTTCTCCCTTTTTCTTGAAGTGTACCATCTTCCCATCTTTTGAAAACAGCACTTTCTCAAACGCTGTCCAAACTTGTGATGCAATCCCATGAACCGCCACGCTTGAGCCAATGTTTTCCTTAAAATGCTGATAGTAATACTTCATATCCGACTTAAAGCCGTATTCGCTAAAACCACTTTTGGATAGCAGCTGCGTTCGCTTTTTCCAGAGTTCCTTTGCTTCTTCTTGCTTTGCACCTTTTAGTTTTTGCTCAATTTCTCGATATTGCGGTGTCCTTTCAACCTGCTGCAGCTTTTTCAGTTCCGCACGAACAACGGTATTATAGATTTGTCTACCAATCTCAAAGCGTTTTTCAAGGCGGTCGGACTGCCACTTTTCCAATTTAAGCGGCAACGTGAGGCAACAAGTATCCGTGCTACTCCTTTTCACGCGCGTCCCCTCCCCTTCCAGTGCTTTTCCACCCCATTATACCGCATCTTCCGCACATTTTCAAGCAAGAACAGCAAATTTGACATTCATCCGCTGTTTTTTTGTTGTACAGCGCTTTTTGTATTTGTCCTCTTCGCCCATCTATTCGCCATTCCATTCATCCCGTTCCGAAAACGTATTAAATTGTGAAAAAAATATCGTTAAAACCGTGTCAGCCACTTGACAAGAGCTTAACAATCTGCTACACTGTTCTCGTCACCCCGACAAACACCGACATTCCCCGTTCGCGGGCGCATCCCCGCAGGACGGATGAAGCATAAGGAGAGAGTATCATGGCGAAAGAATATCCGATCGTCGATAACGTGGAGAGCTTCGAGGCGGCCCTCGCCCGCGTCCGCGCGGCACAGAAGGTCTATGCGACCTACACGCAGGAGCAGGTGGACAAGATTTTCAAGGCAGCTGCCCTCGCCGCGAACAACATGCGCATCCCGCTGGCGAAGATGGCGGTGGAAGAAACCGGCATGGGTGTGGTGGAAGATAAGGTCATCAAGAACCACTACGCCGCTGAATACATCTACAACGCCTACAAGGACACGCAGACCGTCGGCGTGCTGGAGCGCGACGAAGCATTCGGCATGATGAAGGTTGCAGAACCTATCGGCGTTGTCGCGGCGGTCATCCCGACCACTAACCCCACGTCTACCGCCATTTTCAAGACGCTGATTTGCCTCAAGACCCGCAACGGCATCATCATCTCTCCCCATCCGCGCGCGAAGAAGTCCACTATCGCCGCCGCGAAGGTTGTGCTGGAAGCGGCTGTGGCAGCCGGCGCGCCCGAAGACATCATCTCGTGGGTCGATGTTCCCTCGCTGGAGCTGACCAACATGGCGATGAAGGAAGCCGACATCATCCTTGCCACCGGCGGCCCCGGCATGGTCAAGGCGGCGTACTCCTCCGGCAAGCCTGCGCTGGGCGTCGGCGCTGGCAACACGCCCGCGATTATCGACGAATCCGCTGATGTGAAGGTGGCCGTCAACTCCATCCTGCACTCCAAGACGTTCGACAACGGCATGATCTGCGCGTCCGAACAGTCCACCATCGTGCTGGACAGCATCTACGACGCGGTGAAGGCGGAGTTCGCCAAGCGCGGCGCGTACTTCCTCGAAGGCGAAGAGCTGGACAAGGTGCGCAAGACCATCATCATCAACGGCGCGCTGAATGCCAAGATCGTCGGTCAGAAGGCGCACACCATCGCCAAGCTCGCGGGCGTGGACGTGCCGGAAACCGCCAAGGTGCTGATTGGTGAAGTCGAATCCGTGGATATTTCTGAAGAGTTCGCGCATGAGAAGCTCTCTCCCGTGCTGGCGATGTACCGCGCCAAGGACATCGACGATGCGTTCGACAAGGCGGAGCACCTGATTGCTGACGGCGGCTACGGCCACACCTCTTCTATCTACTTGAACGCCGTCACCCGCAAGGATTTGATTGACCGCTTCGCCGCGCGCATGAAGACCTGCCGTATCCTCGTCAACACGCCTTCCTCTCAGGGCGGCATCGGCGACCTGTACAACTTCATGCTGCGTCCGTCGCTGACGCTGGGCTGCGGCTCGTGGGGCGGCAACTCCGTCTCCGAGAACGTCGGCGTCAAGCACCTGCTGAATGTCAAGACTGTTGCCATCCGGAGGGAGAATATGCTGTGGTTCCGTGCGCCTGAAAAGGTCTACCTCAAGAAGGGCTGCCTGCCCGTCGCCCTGAATGAACTCAAGGCAGTTATGGGCAAGAAGCGCTGCTTCATCGTCACCGACGCGTTCCTGTTCAAATCCGGCTTCACCAAGGCGATTACCGACAAGCTGGATGAGCTGGGCATCGTCCACACCACGTTCTACGATGTTGCGCCCGACCCGTCCCTCGCCTGCGCAAAGGAAGGCGCCAAGGCGATGACCTCCTTCCAGCCGGACTGCATTATCGCCATCGGCGGCGGTTCCGCAATGGACGCCGGCAAGATTATGTGGGTCATGTACGAGCATCCGGAAGTGGACTTCCTTGACATGGCGATGCGCTTTATGGATATTCGCAAGCGCGTGTACACCTTCCCGAAGATGGGTGAAAAGGCGTACTTCATCGCCATCCCGACCTCTGCTGGCACGGGCTCCGAAGTCACCCCGTTCGCCGTCATTACCGATCAGGACACCGGCGTGAAGTACCCGCTGGCGGACTACGAGCTGCTGCCGAAGATGGCGATTGTGGACGCTGACATGATGATGTCCGCGCCGAAGGGCTTGACCTCCGCCTCCGGTATCGACGCGCTGACCCACGCGCTGGAAGCCTACGCCTCCATGCTGGCGACGGACTTCACCGACGGTCTGGCGAAGCAGGCGGCTCAGCTGATTTTCGAGTATCTGCCCGCGTGCTACGACAACGGTCAGAACGAGCCGGTTGCCCGCGAAAAGATGGGCAATGCCGCCACGATGGCTGGCATGGCGTTCGCGAACGCGTTCCTCGGCGTCTGCCACTCCATGGCGCACAAGCTGGGTGCGTTCCATCACCTGCCGCACGGCATCGCCAACGCGCTGCTGATTGAGCTGGTCATCCGCTACAACAGCGCGGAGGTTCCCACGAAGATGGGCACCTTCCCGCAGTACGCCTATCCGCACACGAAGCGCCGCTACGCTGAATTCGGCGAATTCCTCGGCTTCAAGGGCGCGAATGACGACGAGACGGTGGAGAACCTGATTCGCAACATCCATGCCCTGAAAGAGCGCGTCGGCATCAAGAACACGATTCGCGACTACGGTGTGGACGAGGAGAAGTTCCTCGCGACGCTGGACGAAATGTCCGAGCAGGCGTTCGACGACCAGTGCACCGGCGCGAACCCGCGCTACCCGCTCATCAGCGAAATCAAGGAAATGTACCTCAAGGCATACTACGGCGAGTAATGCGCCATTCTCCCCGGCTTGGCAGGAATGCTTCTGCTGGGCCGGGCATTTTTGAGCACAAAAAATTTTGTCCGCTTGCAGGAATGTCGTATTTGGGCGGCGAATAGATATTCAGGACAAATATCAGGTTTTGCTGGTCGCCCCCAATCAGCACGCGGGCAAAGCATGACAACGTGCTCAACTCAATCGCGAAAAGGGAGTCCAAAGGGTCGAAGACCCTTTGACAGGTCAAGGGGAGCGCCCTTGCACCTCTCCCCCCAATAAACATGAACCATATAGAAGGAGGTTTCCCTATGGATTTGACGCATGTGATTGCCGAGCGGGAGAATAAGAAGATTTACCGCGACGGCGCCAAGGCCATCAAAGTGTTTGCCGAAGGGTACAGCAAGGCGGACATTCTGAACGAAGCGCTGAACACGGCGCGCGTGGAAGAGACGGGCCTGCCGATTCCCAAGCTGCTGGCTGTTGACACGGTGAACGGTCAGTGGGCGATTACGACGGAGTTCGTCGAAGGCGACACGCTGGCGGCGCTGATGGCGGCGCATCCGGAAAAGGAAGACGAGTACCTGAACCTGTTTGTGGACATTCAGATGAAGGTTCACGCCTGCACCTGCCCGATGCTCAACAGCCTGACGGAAAAGATGCAGCGCAAGATTTCCGCCACCGACCTCGACGCGACCACCCGCTACGAGCTGCACACCCGCTTGGCGAGTATGCACGTCCACAAGAAGGTCTGCCACGGCGACTTCAACCCGTCCAACATTATCTTGAAGCCCGACGGACAGTGGTACATCCTCGACTGGTCGCATGCCACGCAGGGCAACGCGTCCGCTGATGTTGCCCGCACCTACCTGCTCTTCGTCCTCGAAGGCAAGGAAGCGCTGGCGGAGAAGTACCTCTCCCTCTTCTGCAAGAAGAGCGACACCGCCAAGCAGTACGTTCAGCAGTGGATTCCGATCGTCGCCGCGAGCCAGTCCCTCAAGGGCAAGCCCGAAGAGCGCGACCTGCTCATCCGCTGGGCAAGCGTTTGCGAATACGAATAATTATCAAAGGGACTGGCTTCGGTCAGTCCCTTTTCTTGTGGGAGGAATGTGAGACTGCCATGTAACCATTTCCCCGTATTTGTCGAAATCTGGCACATTTTCGTTTTTTTCTATGTAACCCACTTTTCATCCCCTTTTTTTCGTGGTATCATCATTATAAGAAGGGGGAATTTACCCTTTTCAAACTTATCTGCCGCGGTTGTTTATCAACCGCCTCCACAATCACCATGAATGAATTATACACGGCAAATATTGCTCTCAGCGTCTTCGCCATGGCGATTATGCTCTTCTCCCTGCGCGGCGACATCAGCCAATCCAAGATCCGAAACCTGCTCTGCGGCGGTCTGTACGCCACCATTACCATTTGCGCGCTGTGTGAGTGGTCGGGCGTGCAGATGGATGGCACGCCGCCCGCGCTGATTCCGCTGCATATCGCCGTCAAGACCATCGAACTTTCGCTTGCGCCGCTCATCGGGCTGTTCGCGGGCTGCGTCATCCATCCCTGCCCGCGGAAAGTGGTACACAGGCTGCTGTGCCTTGCGGGCTTCCACGCGCTGCTGGTGCTGTTTTCGGCGTTCACGGGGCTGATGTTCTATGTCGATGCGCAGAATTTCTATCACCACGGATCACTCTACCCGCTCTACACGTTCGCCTACATGGGCAGCATGGTGTTCTTCCTCGTGCAGATTTGGTTCGCCTGCCGCGCCTACCAGTATACCGGCGGCACACAGCTGATGCTCGCGACGCTGTTCGTGCTGTTAGGGCTGATGGTGCAGTTTTTCCTGCCGATGGTCAGAATCGACTGGATTACCATCAGCTGCGGTGCGCTGATGATGTCGAAATTCTCCAGCGACATGGTGCTGCAAACCGACGGGCTGACGCAGCTTGTCAACCGCTTGGGCTACGAGCATTATCTGGCGCGCCTGCGCGTTCCTGCTACCATCCTGATGTTCGACGTTGACCGCTTCAAGGACGTCAACGACTGCCATGGGCACTTGATGGGCGACGCCTGCCTGCGGACGATTGCCGGCTGCATCCGCCGCGCGTACGGGAATTACGGGACGTGCTTCCGCATCGGCGGCGACGAGTTCTGCGTAATACTGACGCGGCGGAACGCGCAATACAACACCATGACGGAGATTTTCCAGCACCTGATGGATGCGGCGCGGGCGGAGAATCCGGTTCTGCCGACGGTATCGGTGGGCTGTTCGCATTTTAATCCGTCAACGGATGATTTGGCGGAGTCCTTGGCGCGGGCGGACGCGCGGATGTATCAAAATAAGGAAGCGCATAGATAAATACAGCCGCGACGAGTGAATATGCTCGTCGCGGCTGATTTTTATTCACCTGTATCCACCGCAGTGTTGGCAGTAGCGCGCTTCCTTCGGGTTGTCTAAGCCGCAATACTTGCATGTCAACATTCGGAGTGCGTGCTTTTGTTGATATTACCGATTCACATACGCGTCGATTTCGTTCCGGCTGGAGATTTGCAGCTTCTCAAAAATGCTCTCCATGTACGACTTCACCGTGTTGACGGAAATGCCCATCAGCGCGGCGATTTCCTTGTTGCTGCGACCCTTCGCGGCAAGCATGGCAATCGAAAACTCGTAGGGTGTGAGCGCGTCGGTCACCTGCAGCGTCGACACGGGGTTGTGAATTTTCATCCACCCGCGGCTGAAGCGGTAGACCGACTGCACAATCTTGTTGTACGTTTCCGGCTCCTGCTTGCGCAGCGCGCGCTCCACCTGCCCCTGCAAAATGCCGTGATGCTCCACAAACGGGTGGATGTACCCCTCGCGGCTGGCGATGCTCCACGCGGCATCGAACTTCTGCTCCGCGCGTTCATCCTGCTTCAGGCTCATGCAAATCATGCACAGGACGATGTTGAGGTAGATGCTGTCAATGGGGTAGCGCGTGCCCGCCATCAGCAGGGCGGATTCGGCAATGCCCATCGCGTGTTCGTATTCGCGCCGGATGTAGAGCGCGTGGGCGATGGCGTACATGGCGAAATACTGCATTCCGGGCGGAAGAATACCGATAGCGGGGCGGATAGGGGTCAAGTCGAGCTTCTCGGAGTGGAAGAACACGCTGATGAGCGCGTCGGTGATGCTGCTGTACAGCCGCCACGAATCGTCGTTTGCGCGCTGCCCGTCCCGCTGAATCATTTCGAGATTCCGGCGGCACTTGGCGGCATCCCCCGTCTGCAGCATCGCCATCGTGTTGGTAATCAGCGCGGTCAGGCGGATTTCGGGGCACTTGCTCGTCAGGTACTTCTCGGTGATTTCGCGGGCTTCCTCGTGCTCATCGCGGAAATAGTGGTGCAGGGCGCGGGCGATGTCGCGTTCCTCCTCGTCGTTCATGGTCAGCAGGAGATTTTGGAAGCCGTTGTCGCACGGGCGGGAAATCAGCGGCATATAGCACTTGGCCATCCGCGGGGGGATTTTTTCCTGCCCGCGCTGCCCGCTCTTGCGCAAATCCGCCGGATGCGGCGTATTCGCCGGAATCAGCCACCCGCCCGATTTCCGGATTGCCCCCTGAATCCGCCCGGTATTCAGGTAGTAATTGACCATACGGATGGAAACGCCCCACAGCTCCGCCATTTCCTTTACGCTGAGGTAGTCCAATGCGCAGCCCCTCCTTGTTCTCCTTGTTTACGCTTACGGAATTGGCTCCCAAAGCATGGTCGCCGTTCGATTGCCATACGAGCCCTTGGGCAGCATGTAGGAGCGCGGCGTTCCTTCTACGCCGTCGATTTTCCAGCCTACAAAGGTATAGCCCGGGAGGTAGTAGGACGGGTCTTCTTCCGGTGTCCCGAAATAAACTTGGTTGTTGATGGTGTATTGAACCCAATTATATGCTTTGCCGTGGCTCACGTAGGTAATGGTGTACGTCGCCACACGCCACTCCGCCTTGTAAAGGCGGTCGCCGGTTGAGCCTGCGGGGATAATCATCGGCGTTGAAGGGAACTGACCGCTGCCATCGAGGACCCAGCCGGAAAATTCGTAGCCCGGACGGTCGGGAGGGATGGGCAGGGTGACGGAATCCTCCACGGTGTAGCGTATCGAAGCTATGACTGCGCCGCCGTTCGTGACCAGTGTGATGGTGTATCTGATCACCTTCCAGTTTGCGGTATACGCCTTGTTCCCCGTCGAACCCTTCGGAATTTTGACGCTTGTCTGCGGCGTCGTGATGCGCTCGCCCGTCCAGCCGACAAACTCGTAGCCGTTGCGGGTCGGGGTTGGCAGCTCGAACTCCTCATCCGTTATGGTGTAAACCACCTTTTCTTGACCGCTGCCGCCGTCCAAATCCATGGTGATGGTGTACTCCGCCAAACGCCACTCCGCCTTGTAATGGAGGTCGCCGGTTGTGCCAGGGTAAATAATGAGCGGCGTGAAAGGGAGCATACCGCTGCCATCGAGGGTCCAGCCGGCAAATTCGTAGCCCGGACGGAGAATGTAAGGCAGGGTGAAGGTATCCTCCACGGTGTATTTTATCGGAGACACGACTGGGCCGCCGTTCGTGTCCAGTGTGATGGTGTATTCAATCACCTGCCAGTTTGCGGTATACGCCTTGTTTCCCGTCGAACCCGTCGGGATGGTCACGTTCAACTGCGGCATTATGATGCCCTCGCCCGTCCAGCCGACAAACTCGTAGCCGTTGCGGGTCGGGGTCGGCAGCTCGAAATCCTCATCCGTCATGGTGTAAACCACCTTTTCTTGACCGCTGCCGCCGTTCAAATCCATGGTGATGTTGTATTCTGTCAGTTCCCAGTTCTCGATATACTTCTTGTCGCCCGTCGAACCCTTCGGGATGGTCACGTTCGGCTGCGGCGTCGTGATGCCCTCGCCTGTCCAGCCAAGGAACGTGTAGCCCGTGCGGGTCGGGGTCGGCAGCGTTACGGTTTGCTCCACCGTGTAGAAATACTCTCCCGACGAGCCCGCATTGCCCCCTTCCAGCAGCGTAATGATGGTGTATTCAATCACCTGCCAATTCGCGGTGTAGGTGCGGTCGCCCGTGCTTCCCTGCGGGATTTCAATGGTTTCCTGCGGTTCGGTGATGCCCTCGCCCGTCCAGCCGAGGAAGATGTAGCCCGTGCGAACCGGGGTCGGCAGCTGGAACGCTTCCGATTCCACCGTGTACTGGATGGGACGGATCGGATCGCCGCCCGCCGTGTCCATCGTGACGGTGTAAAGCTGGTCGCTATAAAGCGTCAGCGTCACCGGCGCATAGGGCATGATGAAGGAAAGCGCATCCTTCGCCGCGCTGATGCTCAGGGAAACAGACGGGTCGCTCAGGGAGGCGTGGATGCCGCGATAGCCCGCTGCGGGCTGCATCGTGACCGACACCTGCTCGCCGGCGCAGCACAGCAGGTCGTTGCCTTCGGCAGCTCGTTCGCTGTCCCAGACAACGTTCTGCGCGTCGATGGTCGTGCGCTGTGTGTCCGCCGTCCACGTCAGCGTAACGATGCGCCTTTCTTCGCGGCCTGTTACGGTCAGGAATGCGTTGGTTTTTTCGCCGCGCATTCCCGTCAGATGAATGCGGTCGCGCTCGTTCGCGCCGAAGTCGCTGCGCTTGAACTGCGTCACCCACTCGCCGCGCTCCTTATCGAAGGTGAAGCTCGCCACGGCGCCGCTGCGCAGGGTCAGGCTCGGCGTGAAGTACTCAGGCCGTGCGTTGTTGATGCGCACGCGGTAGGTGATGCGCCCGTCCTGCTCGCCATAGCGGTAGACGTACACCGGGAATTCCGCTACCAGCGTGCTGTCATCCGTCAGCGGGAAGACAACATCGCCCTCGCGGGAGAGATAGACATAATTTTCCGCCACAGCAAAGCAGGATTCGCCGCCATTCAGGCGGTAGACCTTGCTCCACGGGTCTGCGCTGCGCATTTCCGGCAGCAGCACATACTGCTCCTGCAAATCCGGATACTTCTCCGCAAACGCCGCCTCGATGCTGCCCATCATGTTGACCGCGCCCATCGGGCAGCTGTCGCCCGTGTACTGCACTGTCGTTTCGGTCAGCAGCGCGCCGTCCCAATCCGCCGTTTCCAGCTGCATGTCCTTGGCGCTCTGGTCAACAAGGCGGAAGCGCACGGTCAGGCTGATTTTCTTCTCCACCTTCAGCTCGCTGCCCATATGCAGCTGCTGCCCCGGCACAAGCGCGTTCTTGCCCGGATTCAGCACAATATCGCCCGTCGGCAGCGGGGCATCCGTCAGGTTCACGAGGTTCGTCGCAATCCCGATATCGAGATTCATCGGCTTGTCCACCACGATGGTGGAGCGGACATTGCCCTCGCCGTTCAGCGACACATTCCCCGATGCGCCCAGAATCAGTTCCTGAACCTCTGCCGCCGCGCCGATGTTCAGCCGAACGTCCTCGTCCGACAGCACATACAGGCGGTCGATTTTGCCGGACGGCAGATTGGCGTTCAGTCCGCCGAGAACCAGCAGATTGCCGTTCATTTCCGGCGCATTGAACTCCGTGTCGCCCAGATGGTCAAAAATCGCGTCGCCGATGAAGGACTCCGGCGGCTGCGTGTCCTTATTCAACACGGTGATGCCAAACTGCTTGATGTTCTCCTGAAACGCCGGGTCATCCCAGTCCGTATTGTCCCACATGCCAGCGCCGATTTCTTTCGCCAGCCGCTCCAGCGCTGAGTGCTCGTTCAGCGGCATTTGGGCCTTGTTCAGGGTGTTCAGTGTGTGCAGCGCCGCCATGTTGTTATTCACAATCATGGCCGCCGATGCTGTACCCGCCCAAATGATGCTGCATAAGAGCAGGAAAATGGTGCTCCATCGTGCGATTCGCTTCATGCTTCTTCCTCCTTGCTGATAGCTTCCGCGGGCTTTTTTCCCATAGAAATCGCCCTTCTGGTTTCAGTATACCATTGGCAAGCGCTGTTTGCCACCGCCATTCAATGGATTAATTGGACGTTTCCATGCCCTTTTCCTGCTGAAAATTCCTGCATTCACGCAGATTTCCCGTCAATTCGCGCATGTTTTCCGCCGAATATACCTTGCCAAGGCAGGAAATGTCGGTTGCCAAGGATGGCAAAGTGTATCTTTCCAACATGCGAAAAAAAGGCGAACCGGTTTTGAAGCCGATTCGCCCCTGGTTTTGTCCAAACCGGGATGAAATTACTTGGCGATGGTGCAGTGCATGAAGTACTTGTAGCCCAGCGGGTTGGAGAAGAAGCCCTGCACGGAGTCGTCGATCATGTAGATGTCGGTGTAGTAGTACAGCGGCACGATGCAGCCGGTATTCATCAGCATATCTTCCGCGATGTGCATCATGGCATAACGGTTCGCGCTGTTGGTGCAGCTCTTGATGGCAGAAATCAGCACGTCATAGGTTTCCGCCCAAGTGCCGTTTTCCACCTTCACGTCGTAGCCGTAGGGGGTCAGGTCGAGGTTGTAGATCTTCAGATCCGCATTCGCGCCCTTGCCGAACTGCACGTCGTTGTTGCCGGAGCCGCTCACCCACATGTCGAGGAAGCAGATCGGGTCGTTGTAGTCCGCCAGCCAGCCGTTGCGCGCGATGGAGTAGTCGCCCGCCTTACGGGTGTTCAGGAAGGTGTTCCATTCCTGGTTGGTCAGGTTCATGGTGATGCCGACCGCGGAAACCGCGCTCTGGAGGTATTCGCCAATCGCCTTGTGGGCTTCGGAGGTGTTGTAGAGGTAGGTCAGGGACGGGAAGTTGGTGAAGACGGCGTTCTCCTCGTCGTAGGTGTAGTACTTCTTCAGGGTTTCAACCGCCTTGTCGAAGTTCGCCATGTAGACGTCTTCGTCGTCGGTCACGTCGTAGTAGCCGGTGACGCCTTCCACATGACCCGCGTTCTTGTAGAACTCAGAGCCGTCCGCATCGGTCATGCCCATCGCGACGAAGCTGGACGCAGGAACCTGACCAGCCTGACCGATTTCGGTAACGATGTAGTTGCGGTCAAACAGCAGGCCAATCGCCTGACGGATTTCTTCGCGCGCTGCTTCCGCTTCTTCGGGGGTCATGTTCGCGAGCACGTCAGCGGGCAGGATTTCTTCGTTGATGTTCCAGCAGACATAGTAGGTACCAATCTGGCCGGCAACAACGAATTCCGTCGGATACTGTTCCTTCAGGGACGCGATTTCAGAGGTGGGAACGTCGTCAATCAGCTGCCAGTCGCCCTTCTGGAAGTTCGCCAGCATGTTGTTCGCGTCGTCGGAGAGGTAGCAGTCCAGTTCGTCCAGCGTGACCTTGTCCGCCGCATGATAGTAGGGGTTCTTGGTCAGGGTGATCTTGCTGTTGTGCTCCCACGCAGTCATCACATACGGACCATTGCCGATGTAGGTGGAAGGATCGGTCGCCCACGCTTCGTTGGCGACAACATCCTCACGCACGGGCATGTACGCCGGGAAGGCGAGCAGCTCGTTCCAGTAGGCAACGGCGTTGTTCAGGGTGACGGTCAGGGTCTTTTCGTCCACGGCGGTCACAGCGAGGTTTTCCGCCTTGGGGTCGGAGCCGTCCGTCGTGTAGCCCTTGACGACTTCAAACATGTAGCCATAGTCCGCGCCCAGTTCAGAGGAAGCAGCGCGCTTCCACGCGAACTCGAAGTCCTTGGCGGTCAAATCCTTGCCGTCGGACCACTTCAGGCCGTCAACGAGCGTGTAGGTGTACGTCACCGTGCCGTCCTCATTGACCACCGGATCAGGCAGTTCCACCGCGCAGTCCGGCACAATTTCCAGCTTGCCATCTTCGGTCTGCGCCCAGGTGGACAGACCCGCGAAGAGATGGCCGACCATCGTCGCGCCGTCCACAGCGGAGTTCAGCGCCGGATCGAGCGTGTCGGGTTCGGACGCCAAGCAAACAGCCATGTACGTCTTGCCGTCTTCGGCGACAGCGCACAGGGTGCAGGTCACCATCATGGCGATGGCGAGCAGGAGAGCAGTCAGCTTCTTCATGAAAAAACCTCCCTTAATATTCTGTGACAGCCCGATTTTGCGGGACTGTCTGTATCAAAAATGCGTTAAGCGCATCCTTGAAGCGTGGATTTTGCGCCTGCGGGCGTGACCAGAGGGCTTTGTGATTGCCCTTGGGTCACCCCAGTTCCTTCACCCGGTGGCAGGCGACGAAGTGCCCCTTCTCGACTTCGTTGAAGGGCGGCATCGACTGCGCGCAGGCTTCGGTGGCGTAGGGGCAGCGCGTTCGGAACGGACAGCCCGACGGCGCGTTCAGGGGACTTGGGATATCGCCGGAGAGGACAATGCGCTTGTTCGCGCGCGCCGCCTTCGGATCAGGCAGCGGAACGGCGGACAAAAGCGACTTGGAGTACGGGTGCAGCGGGTGATTGTAGATTTCCTCCGCCGACGCCAGCTCCACCATCTTGCCCAGATACATCACGGCGATTCTGTCCGAAATGTGCCGCACAACCAGCAGGTCATGCGCAATGAACAGGTACGTCAGCCCCAGCCGATCCTGCAAATCATCAAACATGTTGATGACCTGCGCCTGAATCGACACGTCCAGCGCCGACACCGGCTCGTCGCAGACGATGAATTCGGGATTGACCGCCAGCGCGCGGGCAATCCCGATGCGCTGCCGCTGACCACCGGAAAACTCGTGCGCGTAACGCGAGGCATGTTCGCTGTTCAGTCCGACATACCCCAGCAGCTCCAGAATGCGCTCCTGACGTTCCTTCTTGGAGGAATACAGGTGGTGCACATCCAGCGGTTCGCCCACGATGTCCGACACGGTCATGCGCGGGTTCAGCGAGGAGTACGGATCTTGGAACACCATCGTCGCCTTCGTGCGGAACTTCTGCAAGTCCGCTTTCGTCTTGACGGGCTTGCCATCGTAAATGATTTCGCCCGCCGTCGGCTTGTACAATTGGAGGATGGTGCGCCCAACAGTCGTCTTGCCGCAGCCGGATTCGCCCACCAGACCGAGCGTTTCGCCCTTGTTGATGGTGAAGGACACATCGTCGACCGCCTTCAGCGGCTTGGTGCGGAAGAAGCCCATGTTGATGTCAAAGTATTCTTTCAGTCCCTTGACTTCCAGCAGCGGCTGGTGCATCTGCGCTTCAGACACAGGGCACTCCTCCTTCCTCCGTGATGCTGCCGTCCTCAACGCCCTTCTTGACGTTCATCCAGCAGGTTGCCATATGGTCGTCATTGATGAGCATCCGAACCGGCTTCTCTTTCAGGCAAATCTTCATCGCCGCCTCGCAGCGGGGCGCGAACGGGCAGCCTTTGGGCATGTTCAGCAGGTCAATCGGCGTGCCGGTAATCGGCTCCAGGCGCTGTCCGTTGTTCTCCGCCGTCGGGATGGAGCGCATCAAGCCCTTCGTGTACTCGTGGCGCGGGTTGTAGAAGATTTCATCCGCCGTCCCCTGCTCGCAGATAGAACCGGCGTACATGACGATGACCTCGTCGCACATCTGGGCGACAACGCCCAAGTCGTGCGTAATCATGATGATCGCCATGCCCATCTTCTTCTGCAAATCGCGCATCAAATCAAGAATCTGCGCCTGAATCGTCACGTCCAGCGCGGTCGTCGGCTCGTCGGCAATCAGGATGTCCGGCTCGCACGCCAGCGCCATAGCAATCATTACGCGCTGCCGCATACCGCCCGACAGCTCGAACGGGTACTGCTTCATGCGCTTTTCCGGCTCGTTGACGTTGACCAGCTTCAGCATCTCCACCGCGCGTTCGCGCGCCTGATGGCGGTTGCGGTCGGTGTGCAGCAAAATCGCTTCCATCAGCTGCCGGCCGATGGTGTAGGTCGGGTTCAGGGACGTCATCGGGTCTTGGAAGATAATCGAGATGCGGTTGCCGCGCACGGAGCGCAGCAGCTTCTCGTCCGCGCCGACCAGCTCCTGCCCGTCGAATTTCACGCTGCCGCTGACGATTTTGCCCGTCGGCGCGAGAATCTGCATGACGGAATACGCCGTGACGCTCTTGCCCGAACCGCTTTCGCCCACGATGCCCAGCACCTTGCCGTGGTCAAGGCGGAACGAAACGCCATCCACTGCCTTGACTTCGCCCGCGTCGGTGAAGAAGGATGTATGCAGGTCATCGACTTCCAGCAATGCCATTTTGTCCAGCTCCTTTCATCACGCATTCAGCTTCGGGTCAAATGCGTCGCGCAGGCCGTCGCCGAACAGGTTCAGGCTCAGCACGATGAGGCAGATGACCACGGCGGGGATAATCAGGCGATAGGTGTAGGAATAGATGCCGTTGAGCGCGTCAGAAGCCAGCGAGCCCAGCGAGGGCATCGGCGCATTAACGCCCAGCCCCAGGAAAGACAGGAAGCTTTCGGTGAAAATCGCGTTCGGAATTTGCAGCGCGGTCGAAATAATCACGACACTGATGCAGTTCGGCAGAAGGTGCTTGCGGATAATCCACCGCGCCTTCGCGCCCGTCGCTTGCGCAGACAGCACGTACTCCTGCTCGCGCAGGGACAGAATCTGACCGCGAATCAGGCGCGCCATGCCCACCCAGTAGAGCAGACCAAAGACGATGAACATGCTGATGATGTTCGAGCCGATTTTCTCTAAGATGGTGCCTTCCACATGCAGCACCTGCCCCAGCACGACCGCCAGCAGGATGATGACCAGCATGTCTGGCAATGAGTAGATAATATCGACGATTCGCATGATGAACAAGTCCACCCTGCCGCCGAAATATCCCGCGACTGCGCCAATCATCATGCCAATCACCAGCACGATGATGCTGGCGAAGAAGCCGACAGCGAGGGAAATGCGTGTCCCGTAGACGACGCGGATGAAGTAGTCGCGTCCGTGCGCGTCCGTGCCGAAGATGTGCGGGAAAACAGATTCCCCTTTGTCGATTTTCTTCAGTTCCGTCTTGCCGTACTGGAACGGCGCGAGGTTGTTGTAGCTGTTGTCCATCGGGCGTCCCTTCGTCTGCCCCAGCATCTGGTCATACGAATACGGCCAGAACATCGGAATAATGATGGAGGACAGCGTAATCAGCACAATCAGAATCAGGCTGATGGTCGCGACCTTGTTCTTCAGCAGGCGCTTCACGCCATCGCGGAAAAAGGTCGAGGACGGCCGCATCCGGGAGATGACTTCCTTTTCCTCCGCCGTCGCGGGCATGAAGGAATCCACATCCAGATGCAGGCTAAAGGGCTTTTTCTTGTTCATCATCATGATGCAGAGGCCTCCTTATTCGTAATCAATGCGCGGATCAACCACCTTGTAGAGCAGGTCGCTGATCAGATTCATAATCACGATTAAAGAGGCGAGGAAAATGGTCGTCCCCATAATCATGGTGTAGTCGCGGTTGGTGATGCTGGATACGAACTGGCGGCCGATGCCCGGCACGGCGAAAATCTGCTCGACGACCATCGAACCGGTGACGATGAACGCCAGCATCGGGCCGAAATAGGTGATAACCGGAATCAGCGAGTTCTTCAGCGCGTGACCGAAGATAATTTTCTTGCCCGAAACGCCCTTGGCGCGCGCGGTGCGGATGTAATCCTGCCCCAGCACGTCGAGCATGGAGGAGCGCGTCAGGCGCGTGATGTAGCTCATCGGGTAAAGCGCAAGGGTGATAATCGGGAGGATCAGCCCTTCGGCCGTCGCGCCGTTCGCGGGTACCCAGCCTAACTTGACTGAGAACACTATCAGCAGGAATGACCCCATAATGAACGACGGCATGGACACGAACGCGGTTGTAATCACCATGATAATCTTATCCAGCACGGTGTTGCGCCGCAGCGCCGCCAGCGCGCCGAGGACGATGCCGGCAATCGCCGCGCTGAACGCTGCAATCAGACCAAGCTTCGCGGAGGTCTTCATGCCATCCAGAATAATGTCAATGACCTGACGGCCGCGTTGCTTCAGGCTCGGCCCGAAGTCCAGCTTCGTCACCACGTCGCGCAGATATGTCACATACTGTTCGCCCAGCGGCTTGTCCAGCCCGTACTTGGCCTCCAGCGCCGCCTGCGCTTCCGCGGAAATTGCCTTTTCACTTGCGAACGGTCCACCCGGAATCGAGTGCATCACGAAGAACGTCACCGTGATGACAATCCAGATGGTCAGCAGCGCCAGCAGCACGCGCTTGAGGATATAAAACAGCATCTTGGAATTCATCCGCTCCACCTTCCCGGCAGGGGCGCTGCCGCGTCTGCCTGCGTTTCTTGTTCATCGACACGCCAAACCAGCCGGCTTCACCGTGTCGATGCTTTATTTGCAACACTGTATGGAGAAAATCAAGTGTTTTGTTGCACAAACTGTGTTTTTTTTATGTTTTTCTCGTGTATTTTGAATATTTTCGTCCAAGTTGTTGCATTTATCAAGTTTTTCTGCAAGTCCCTGTTCATTTTTGCGCACAAAAAATGCAGGACGCTCATTCGTCCTGCATCATGGTAACGAAGTGAATTACTCCGCTGCCGCCAAGCTGCCGAAGATCTCCAGCGGCATGTTTTCCAGCGCGTCGCCCACTTCCTTGCTGGCGACCTGGAACGTCACAGCGAGAACCGTCTCGTCATCAAGGAAGGTGTACAGCGCCAGCACGGTGTCGCCGGGGGTGTACATCAGGCAATAGTTCTCGTTGACATACAGCTCAGCGAGCATTTCTTCCGTCGCGCCCGCGTCCTGAATGCCTTGCAGCAGCGTTTCAAAGCTCATCGCGGACAGCTGCGCCGTAATGCTGACCGTCTGGTCGGCGTTGACGGCGAAGAGCAGGATGTTCTCGGCGTTTTCCGTGCCTGCGGGGACTTCCTGAACCGCCCAGTCCGCCGGAATCTGCATCGTCAGACCCGTTTCACCCAGCGTAACCGTCTGCGCCTCGAAGCTGACATTCATTTCAACTGCCGGCACTTCCGCTTCTTCCTCCGCGAACGCAAAGGCAGTGCAGCACATCATGAGCGCCATCAGGAGAGCAAGGAGTTTCTTCATATTTGTTTCCGTCCTTTCATTTCCAGCATGATTCGGCTGATTTTTTTCCATATTGAACAGCCACATCTGGTAACATTTATGATACCAAATGGAAGCCGCTTTTGCAATACGCTTTCGCGCAGAAAAACGGTTGATTCGCGCGGATTTGGGATTTCAGAATGAAGCAGCTTCCATTTTCATTCGGAAAATGCGAGTGAAGTAACTTTTATTTACTTTTCAATTCTCACAAAAACAAACAGTTGATTCTTTCCGTAAAAGCGGACTTTGCTTCCCTCCCCCTTCACAAAAAACGGGGCACCGCGAGAGCTTTCGCCCCCGCAGCACCCCGCCATCCGCGGATGCGCAATTCCGCATTGTCCCTTACTTCTTCGTCCAGTCCTGCTTTTCGCCGATGCCGTAGTTTGCCGGCAGCACGTCGTCATCAACCAGCACGAAGCCCAAATCCGCCGTGTAGGTCGTACTGGCGGAGGTCACCTGAACCGGGTTCGATTCGCCGTTTTCGCCCAGAATCGACGCAATCAGCGGAATATCCGTGCGCATACGCGTCGGCACAACTTCCGCCGGGTAGATGGGCTTGAGCGTGTACACGCCCGGATACAGGTTCTCGAAAGTGTAGTAGCCGTACGCGTCGGTCGTCGTTTCCGCGACGAGCTGGTCGTTTCGCCACAACTCGATGCGCATGTCGCCCAGACCGAGTTCGCCCGCGTCCTGCAGGCCGTTGCCGTTCAGATCAAGCCAGCAGAAGTCGCCCAGCGTGCCCGGCTGCACCGCGCCAATATTCTGCTCCAGCTGATGCTGGCTCATGCGCAGGGCAATCAGGTCGCTCTCTCCCTCGCGGGCGGTGTAGGTCGTCATCACGCTGATGTTCTGCCCGTCCTTGAGGCGCGTGTCGTCCTTTTCTACGACGACGTAGCCGTTCGGGAGCGTCACACGCAGACGGTAGTTGCCCGGCATCAAGCCGCCAAAGCGGTAGATGCCGTCCTCGCCCGTCGTCGCGTTTTGCAGTTCGCTGCCCTTTTCGTCCAGCAAGATAACCTCCGCGCCGGACAGGGGCGCAATCTCGCCCGCGTTGTCGCACCAGACCATGCCGCCGATGCTTGTGTCAATCTTCAAGCCCAGCATCGGAGCAGTGTAGTTGTTGTTTTCGCTAATTTCAATTTCGGTCATGACGAGCTGACTGCCCTCGGTGGTGAAGGTGCTGTCGCCCAGACGCGCCGCCTGCGTGCCTTCCTTGAGGTCGTAAGCAAGGCTGTACACGCCGGGGGCAATGCCGTCGATGGCGAACCGCCCAGACGCATCGGTCTGCACCTGCGCAAACACCGCGCCGGTTTCATCCAGCAGGGTCAGCGTCTCGTTTTCCGGGGTGATTTCGCCCGCGTCCATGCGCCCGTTGTCATTCTCATCCACCCAAACCTGACCGGACAGCTTCGACGGAATCACGCCGCCAAGCGCCTGATTCAGCCATTCCTCGCCCAGCCCGATTTCGATGTTCACCTGCTGCTCGTTCAGCCCGTGCGTCAGCGGCAGGGTCACATTGTCGCCCAGCTTGGAGAGCACCATGCTCTCCGGGAAGCGCAGGGTCAGCGTGTAGGCGTCCGGCCGCAGCCCGGTGAAGCTGTACGCGCCCGTCGCATCGGTGACGACGGTCTGCTCCGTCAAATCCTCGCGGGAGGGGGTCAGTATCAGCGTCACGCCGGCAAGCGCCGCTTCGTTTGCATCCTGCGCGCCGCTGCCGTTGTGATCGGCAAACACCATTCCTTCAATGTCGCCCAAAGCCAGTGTGCCGCACAGGGGCGCGGTGACTTCTTCGCCCACGCCGATGGTAAAGGAATCCGTCGTGCCGTCGGAATCCGGCGCGATGGTGTTGCCGCCGTCCGTCAGAGGAGCAAACACGCCGTCGCCCGGCAGCTCGTAGCGCAGGCGGTACGTTCCGGGCAGCACCGCGTCAAACAGGAAGCTGCCATCCGCGCCGATGGTGCGGGTCGCCACGTCACCGGTTTCGTCCATCAGGTGAACCACCGCGCCGAGCAAGCCGCCTTCATCCGCGTCGCGCAGACCATTGTCGTTCTTGTCAGCAAACACCACGCCGGACACATGGCCGGGGGTAATCATGCCGATATCAAGGCCCGTCAAATCCGCGCCCATTGTCAGCGCCACCGGTTCGCTTTCGCCCACGCCGCCGGAGAGGTTGCGGAGGATATTGCCGTCGCCCGTGCGCGTGAACGCCAAGCCGCGGTTCGCGGTCGCGCTCACGGTGTACTGCCCCGGCGCAAGGTCATCGAAAGTATACACGCCGCTGCGGTTCGTTTTCGCCGTGCGGGTATTGCCGTTTTCATCCGTCAGGGTGACGGTGAAGTTGTTGACCATCTTTTCCGCGTCCATCCGGCTGCCGGAGAAGTCGTCATCCAGATACACCGTGCCGGAGATGCTGCCGTAAGTAATCGCGCCGATGGCCATCGTCATCTCGCTGTCGTTCTCCAGCACCACGTCGGAAATCGTGTGCTCGCGGCGGTCAGTGCCGGGAGCGAACATGTTGCCGTACTCGCCATCGCCCGCGATGGTGTACACATAGCCTTGCGGAATCGTCGCTTTGACGCGGAACGTGCTGCCGCGGATGTTGGCGAATGTGAAGCGCCCGTTCTCGTCGGAGACGGTGTTCAGCAGCTCCTTGCCGATGGCCTGACGGTACAGGACGACCTTCACGCCTTCCAGCGTCTTTTCGCCCTCGTCGTACACGCCGTTGTTGTTTTCATCCAGGAAGCAGATGCCGTTGATGTCAGAGCCTTTCATCACGCCAAGGAGGACTTCCTCCAAGTCACCGCGTTCAAGAATCACCTGATCCGTTTCGGAGCGCTTGAATTCGCTGGTGATGATGGAGCGGCGATTACCGCCCGTCTGGCTATATCGCGCAAAGACCAAGCCGTCCGGCAGGCTGTATTCGACATTGTATGTGCCGTAGCGCATTTGACCGATGTAGAATTTGCCGTCCTCGCCGCTCTCGGTTTCGTACACCAGACCGTTTTTCACGCCGACGGCGCGGATTTTGATGCCCGCCTGACCGGGTTCACCGTCCTGATACACGCCGTCGTCGTTTTCATCCAGCCACACAAGGCCCTGCAGCGCCGCCATCGTCATCACGCCGACGCCCACGTCGGTCACAGAACCGGCTTCGAGGGTCAGCGGCACGCTGCTTTGCACTTGTTCGGTCGTTTCATCCATGATGGACATGTTCGCGCTGACATTTTTGCCGTGCGCACCATGGCCGAAGCCCGCGGGCAGCTTGCTGCGCAGGACGTACGTCCCCGCCGGGACAGCCAGCGACACTTCGCCGTTCCTGTCCGTTTCGCCGGATGCCACAACAACCTCCACGCCGTTGACTTCGGTGATGAGGCTCATCGTCGCGCCGGACACGCCTTCCTCGTACTTCCCGCGTGAACCGTTGTTATCGTTGTCGCGGAAGGCGTGGATGGTCAGCGCCGCCGGATTCGCCGCCTTCGCGGTCACAGTCGCGGGTTCGTCGCTAATGACGAGCGCGCCGTTGGCAAGGGTCACGCCCGCATCATAGCGGACGACGTACGTCCCGTATTCGAGGAACTCCGCCTGCCAAGCGCCGTTTTCATCCGTCACCGCTTTCGCCGCGACTTCGCCCGCCTGATTAACCAGCTGCACCTGCACGCCGCTCATCGGCTGACCGTCCAGCCCCAGCACCACGCCGGAAGCGTCGCCGGTGGCATGGTTCGCCAGCGCCGGCAGCACAACGGTTTCGCCCGCGCCGATTTCCACCAGAATGCTCGCCGTCACGCCCGTATCGGTCGTGCTGAGCGTCCAGCCCTCGGTGTCATACAGGCCGCGCGGCAGGGTTGCCGTAATCTGATAAGTATCAGGATACAGGTTGTTCAGCGCAAACGCGCCGCTGACCGTCATCTGTTCGCTCATCCGCTGTCCGGAAATCGTCACTTCCGCCGGGGCAGACAGGTCGTCGATGCTGCCGGTCATGCCGCCGCTGAGCGTCAGATCCAGTTCATAACGGCTGGTCTGCATCGCCTGAATGTTCACCAGCCACTGCGCCTGACCCTTCTGCAGGTTCGGCCAGCCGTTTACACCCGTCAGCAGCGTGCCTTCCGGCAGCGTCACCGTGACGGCGTATGTCCCGTGGAAGAGGTCGGCTTCCTGCACCGTCTCGCCATCGGTCAGGTAGCCCGTGCGGGTCGTTTTGCCATCCTCGCTGACAATCTGGTACGCCACTGCCGCGTTCACGCCGCGCATGAGCATCGTCAGCGTGCCGTCCACGGGTTCAGGGGTGGGGGTCGGCGTAGGCGTAGGCGTCGGGCTCGGCGTGGGTGTCGGGCTCGAGGTCGGGGTAGCCGTCGGGGTTGGCGTCGGCGCTTCCGTGGGTTTCTCCGTCGGTTCTTCCGTCGGATTCTCGGTCGGCGCTTCCGTCGGCGCTAAGGTCGGGCTCGCCGTCGGGGTCGGTGTAGGCGTTGCCGTTGGCGTAGCCGTCGGGGTCGGTGTAGGTGTCGGGGTGGGCGTCGGCGTAGGCGTAGGTTCAGGCGTGGCGGTCGGCGCCATCGTCGGCGGCACATAGTAATAGGAAGCGTTCACCTTCGTCACGGAATCCGCACCCGTGTAGCGCTCAATGTTGATAATCTTGTCGCGCCAGCTTTCAATGGCCAGCGAAGCCTTCGTCATGCGCAGGGTATACAGCCCCGTGTGAATCGCCGCCGGCAGGGCATAGTCGCCCCGGCTGTCGGTGTCGAAGGAGAGAATCGTCTCGCCGCGCTCGTTAATCAGGTCAAAAGAGGAGCTGCTCTCCGTATGCACGGTGAACAGACCCGTGTCCGTCAGCACAGCAATGACCGCTTTGTTCAGCCGTCCGCCGACAATCGACACGGTGTAGCTCGCCGCCATAATGGCGTCCTCCGGCATCGTTTCCGCCACCGGGACAAGCTGCACATTGCCCGTTCCGGGGACGGAAATCGGGTCGCTGCCGAAGTCGGTCAGGCGAATCGTGCCGACCGCCTCCCCGTTCTGCATGACGGTAAAATCGCCCGTGAATTTCCGGGATTCATACGTTCCCGCGCTTGTGGCATACATGCCCAGAAAATCCACTTGCAGCATCGTCAGCTCCGATGCCGCAGCCGTGGGGAGCAGCATCAGCAGCATTCCCAGCGTGAGCAGGAGTGACAGAAATCGCTTGCCAAGCATCCTCATCTTGCCTGTTCCTCCATCTGAATCATCCGCAAGCCGTGCGGAGTAAAGTCACAGAATAATCCATGTACTATGGTAAAGCAATCCGCCCGACTTGTCAACCATTCCGCGCATATTTTTACAATTGGATTGCTTTTCTGGTCGAAAATCAGCATGTTCCGGCAATAGAAAAGAAGGCTGACTTTTTCAGCCAGCCTCCCATGCGGATACTATTTCCAAATGAGAATGCACCGAGATGCACCGCAAATGATTCGTTCTGGCTAACGCAAACGCCAGCATGGGAAAGGCGCAAGCAGATAGCACAGCCAAATGCAGGAAACAGTATCAGTTGCTGCCGCCCATCAGCAGGGTCAGCATGCTCTCCGGCAGACTCATCAGCAGGGTCATGGGCAGGTTCTGCAGGTTGTTCATCACCTTGACGAACCACGTCTGGAACTCACTGTCCGTCATCGCGCCCAAATCCTGCGCCTTGCTTACGTCCAGCGCGTCCTTCGCGTCGCAGGTGCGGGTTTCCGCCGTGATGGTCACAACGTCCAGACCCATGAAGCGCACCAGCACATCCACCTTGCGGACGCCCTGTTCGCCGTCCATCGTCGTAGCGGTCGTCACCACAACGCCGAAGCCCTGCTCGACACCGTCCACCGTTTCCTTGATTTCCACATCAACAACGCTGCTGTCCGTGCCGACGCCCTTGCCGCTGACGTTGATTTCAACGGGGTCTTCGCCATCATAGGCGGTCAGGTTCGCCGTGAAGTTCTCCAAGTCGCCTGCGAAGGTCAGCGTCGCCGCGGTATCTTCCGCGCTCTTGATGGTCACAAGCCACGTCGCCACGCCGTCCGCCGTGTTGCGGGTCATCGTGAAGGAGATCGGCAGGGGTTCTTCGCCGCCGTTGTTGATCTTCACCGAAGCCGTCATGCGAACCAGCTCGCCTGCTTCAGTCATCCAGTATTCATAAACGATGTCATCCGCGTAGAGATCTGCTTCATCAAGCTCTTTCAGCAGGTCGTCCCAGCTCGTGTCAGCAGCGGAAAAAAGCGCATCCATGTAAGCACCGACGCTCGGAACGCTGTGGATCATTTCCAGCAGGGCTTTCGTCATCTCGACGATCTTTTCCGGCGGAACGGTGACTTTGACGTAGCTCTTCGCCGCGTCGCAGTCGCCGGGCTGCTCGGTCACTTCTGCCATTTCTTCACCGGACAGTATTTCGTTCATCATGGTCATGAACGCCGTGGTGTCCGCCTGCGTCAGTTCTTCCATGAGCTGCTCTTCCGTCATGCTGCTCAGGTTCGCCGCTGCTTCCATCAGGGCAGTGTATTCCGCATTGCCGCTCAGCTGTTCCTTCGATTCTTCAATCGCCTTGTCGATCTCCTCGTCGCTCTGACCGGACATCTTCATCGTCGCGCGGAGGGCTTTTTCCCTGATGGCTTCCACGTCCTTGCTGTTCACAGCAATCACGCCGCCCAGCAGCGCGCTGGACACATACATCAGCTGGTTTTCTTCCGCAGCAGTCGTCAACGATGCCATACCCAGCACGCTCTTGCCGCTCAGGTTCAGGTCAAAGCCAGCTTCGTCGCCCTGCTGATAGCCGGTCAGGGACAGCGCCGCCAGCAGGTCGTTGATGGCAGCCATCGCGGTGTCATCCCCGCCCAGCGCCGCCACGAGGTCAGCGTTCAGGTCGTGGATGGTGATGGTGGTTTCCTGACGCGCGGCATTGTCCCACACGCTGTTTTCCGCCATCGAGGTCAGGGGCATCGCCAGCATCATGATGCTGAGCAGTACCGCAAGCAATTTCTTCATGGGGTTTTCCTCCTTGTTGTTTGGTTTCCCTTTTTCTTTATAGCGAACACTGCGGAGCAGTGATGCTTTCGGTTGATGTTAGTCGGCGTTATCCAAAATGATGGTGCTGCTCGGCAGCGTCGTCGTACCGTCCATGAGCTGCCGCACGCTGTTCGGCAGATTCATCAGGATGCGCGGCAGAATCTTCGAAATGCTCGTCGCCAAGGTCAGCATGTAGGCGTTGAAGCGCGCACTGCTGATTTCGCCCAAATCCAACACGTCGCCGTCGGACAGCAGGGGGCGCGGTTTGCACGAAAAGGTCGTCGTGTAGATGGTCAAGCCGACTTCACCGCCAGACAAGAGCCGAATTCTCGACTCCCGATATACACTGCTGCTCGAACCAGACGTAAACACGCCGAATTGTATGCCGCTGTCCGTCCCGTTCGCTTCGGAGGTCGTGCGCACCTCTACATCGACCCTCCCGCCCCTGCGGTTCGGCTCAACCGTCAGCGAAATCGTCGTCTGCGTTTGGTCATCCGGCATAAGCACCAGTTCGGCATTCTTTTCACCGATGGTGAGACGTCCCGTCGTGCTGTTCTCTTCCTTTTCCAGCGTCCAGTCGTACTGCAAGCCGTCCGCCAGCGTGTTCCGGTTCAGCGTGAACGTGACGGGCTTCAGGATTCCCTCGGTCGGCTCCACCTCGGACATTCTTTCCGCCCAGTCCGGGAGCGCGGAATAGTTCACAATCAGCTTGGCAAGCTGCCCCTGCGCATCCGTGTACATCGTCACCTGCGCGTCGCTGTACAGCATTGTCTGCTGACGTACCTGCGCCGCCCAGTCGATTTCCTGCGGCACATACTCTTCCGTCGTCATCTGCGACATGAACTGCATCAGATTGTCATAATCCGCCGCCAAATCCGCGAAGTTCTGGACGACAGGCACTTGCATCGCCGTTTCCAGCAGAATCGCCAGCCGATTGACCAGCTGTTCGTTCGTCAGCGTGAACGTACACACCTGTATCGCCGGGTCACAGCCTTCGATCTGCTCCGTCACAGGGTCAATCGTCATGGACGGCTGATATTCCGCCAAGCGGCGCTGCATCTCCGTAAAGTCAATCGCCGCAAGGCTATTCAGCACTTCTTCCGCCTGCACGTTTTCCGTGAAGAGGGGATTTTTGAGTACCTTCGCCGTCATTGCGCCCATCTGTCCCACCTGCGCAATCTGCTCCGCGTAGTACCCAGAGGATACCGTCTCGTTGATGACTTCCGCCGTAAGACCGCGCTGGCTGAGCTGCTGGCGGTACACCAGCTCCCCGAAATGCTGCATGTCCTCGTCGAGGTTCAGATACAGCGTCTCGCCCAGCAGGTCACTGCTGACATAGACATCCGCGCCGCTGAACTGCACGGCATAATCGACAATAGGCTGGTCGTTCAGCGTCACCTCATAGGCGGCTGACGTTGTCCCCTGCTGATAGACTATCACCCGCAGGGCATCCAGAAAGTCATTGACGGCTTTCTCCTCCGCTTCGTCGATGTCCGCCCCCAGCACCTTCGCATTGAAGTCTTTCAGGAAAATGACTGTCCTTGTCGCGCCGGGCGCAGTTTCCTCCGCCAGTCCGCACAGCGGCAGCATCAGCGCCAGCGTCAGCAGAATCGCAAGCAGCTTCTTCATTCGTCAGGCTCCTTGACATTCGTTTGTGCGCTTTTCAGCATTCCATTACCATTATATCAAAAAAAACACCTGTTGCAAGCGAATATGCGCAAGTTTTACAATTCCGTGCCTGAAAGATGCAAATTTGCGCCTGAAAGCGCAGCTTCGCGGAAAAATGCTTGATGCCGTCATGCAAAATTTCTGTGAATGGCGCAAAAGCCCGCTTTCCCCTCTTGTGAAGCGCGAAAAAATATGCTACAATAGACAGAGTATTCCGGATTACTGAAAGGAGCTAATTCGCATGGAATTTCTGACCAAGCTTTTGGGCATCGCCACCGCCGTCGCGGAAACCACCACTACCGGTGCGGCCGACCCTGCCGCCGTCACCACGGATTCTGCCGCTGGCGGCATTGTCGGTATCCTCTTCAGCCTTCTGCCGCTGCTGCTGGTTTTCGTCCTGATGTACTTCATGATGATTCGCCCGGAGAAGAAGCGCCGCAAGAAGGAGCAGGACATGCTCGCGTCCCTGAAGAAGGGCGACCGCGTGTGCACCATCGGCGGCATCTACGCCACCATCGAGAGCATCAGGGACGACACCATCACCCTGAGCGTCGGCAAGGGCGACCAGACGATGGTTGTTGCGCGCTGGGCGATTCGCTCGGTGGAAGATGTGACCATCGAAAACGAGACCGAATCCCTGAACTAATCGCAAAATTCCCGGCTTCGTGCCGGGTTTTTTTGTGCCCGATTTTCCCGCCGCGCATATGCTGGGAGTGAACAGCTCACACGATGGGAGGAATCGCCATGAATCAGCGTCCGAATTGCTGCCGTCCCATGCCGCCGCAAGCTCCTTGCCCGTCCAGACCACCTTGCCCGTCTTGTCCGCCGACGCAGAAGGGCGTTTTATTGCCGCGAATCCTCGCCAGCGGACGGGAGTGGCAGCGCCGCGCGTGTGTGGCGCTGTACGTCGGCGGTTTGCCGGAGGATGCGAACGGGCGATTGCGGCTCGTCGGCGTTACGGCGTGCGGTGACGCGGATTGGGAGATTGCGCCGTGCCAAGAACCGCACCCGTGCGGCTGCCGCGGATGCCGACCGTCTCGACCCGCGCCGTGCCTTCTGCGGGTGAATATTCCGGTTGTTTGCCAAGTGCAGGCGGAGTGCGGGCAAGTTTTGCGCGGCGAAAGTGTGCTGACAACGGATGTTGCGCTGCCGATTCGCTGTGTGCAGGCGGAATGCTGGCGCAACCAGATGATGGTGCTGCCGTGTGTTCGGCTGATTGACGGCGGCGCGCCTGTGTGTGCGGATGGCTGCCGTCCCCCTGTGTTCGATTGCACGATTGAACTGCTCGTCGAAGCCTACATGACGCGATGGGAAGCGTGCGGCACCCCTGCGCCGACTTGTCCGGATTTACCGCTATTCCCCCCGCCGCCGTTCGGGTGACAAGGGCGTTGGAAGCCCCAAGGGGCGTTGCCCCTTGACCCCAGCAGGGACGCTGTCCCTGCACCCTGCAAGGGAGTTCCTCCCTTGACCCTTTCGCGCGATTCAGTTGGTAACACTTTCAGGCTGTGCCCGCGTGTTTATGCAGGGATTTCGCTCCTGCGGGAGCGACCAGAGGGCTTTGCGCTCGCCCTCTGGACTGCTTCGCATCCCCATCTAAGTTTATTGGCTGTTATCGTTGCTTTTTAGTTGGTGTGCTTTTCGTTCCCCAAAGCAACAACAAAAATCAAGCCGCATGGGAGTATCCGCGCCGAAGGGGTCAAGGGGGCGACCGCAGACATTCGTCTGTTTTCATTGCCCCCTTGTCGCGTCCGCAGACGCGAAACCCTCTGCATGACAAAGCAATGTTTATGTGGAAATCACGCGAAACACGAAAAAAATCCCCCGCTGCCAATCCAGACAGCGGGGGCAAATCCCTTAGATGCAGTGATATTCCTTGAGCAGCTTCTCGATGTCCGTGCCGGAAATCTTCTTCAGCACTTCCTTCAGCGCCAAGCGCTCCATCAGCGGCAGATCCAAGTCGGTAATCTTCTTGCCGTCGCGCAGCTGCACCGTCGCGTTCAGCAAATCGCGGATGTCGTAGGTGCTGCCCCAGACCTCCGGAACGCCGCGGTCAACGTTCAGCAGCGTGTACACGGCAACCATCGCGGTACGCATGGAGTACTCCGTGGTGAAGATGGTGTCACGCGGCACCTCTGCGAACTGACCGAGGAACGCGAAGTTCACAGCCCCTTCCGGCACAACGTCCGGACGGTCGCCCGCTGCACGCGGCATGAAGAACGCCGTGATGTAGGGCATCATGACCGGCACCGTATTCGCACTGTGCTCCGCCAGTTCCTCGATTTCGCTTTCGGGCACGCCCATGTGGTACAGCCACTCCATGCAGATTTCCTTGCCGGTGCAGTCACGCATGGGCTTCTTCACATAGTCGCCGGGCTTGTCAGAGAACAGACCGTACACCCACACGCACAGCTGATCCTTCGGCTGATCGCGGAACTGCTGCTGACGGTTCAGCGTCCAGGACATCAGCCAGCTGGAATCCTTCACGGTCACGATGCCGCCGGTGACGGTATGACCGGAGAAGGGGTCGCGCTTGCAGATTTTCTGGATATACTGCGGAATCTTGTCGTCCAGCGTGGTGACAGTCGCGCTCATCCAGTTGCTCTGCTCCGGATCGTAGCAGAACTTTTCCGGACGGCCGAACGAAGCGTCCTGCGCGGCAATCTTCTTCCACAAATCCCAGCCGTTGCCGGGCTTCAGCTCCGGGTCAAAGGGCGCGGGAGTGTTCTGGCTGCCGTAGGTGCTGCTTTCGACGCAGCCGCCGTTGGTGATGAACAGCAGGTCGTTTTCGGTCAGGTCGATCACGTCGGTCTGCCCATCATGCTCCACGGTGATGGAGGAAGCCTGCTTGCGCGTCGCGGTGACGTCGAAGCGAACGTCCGTGACCTTGGTGGAATAGTGGAACTGCACGCCGTGCTCCTTCAGGTACTTTTCCATCGGCAGGATGATGGATTCGTACTGGTTATAGCGGGTGAAGCGCAATGCCTTGAAGTCCGGCAGACCGCCGATGTGGTGGATGAAGCGCTTGATGTAGAGCTTCATTTCCAGCGCGCTGTGCCAGTTCTCGAAGGCGAACATCGTGCGCCAGTACATCCAGAAGTTGGAGGAGAACACCTCGTCGTCGAACACGTCGGTGATGCGCTTGTCGTACAGCTGCTCATCCGGCGTGAAGAACAGGTGCATGATTTCCATCGCGCCCTTGTCGGAGATGGCGAACTTGCCGTCCGTGTGGGCATCCTGCCCCTGCTTTTCGGTCGCGCGGCACAGGGAGAAGTTCGGGTCTTCCTTGTTCAGCCAGTAATACTCGTCCAGCACGCTTGCGCCTTCGGTCTCAATGGACGGGATGGAGCGGAGCAAATCCCACATGACCTCGAAGTGGTTGTCCATTTCGCGGCCGCCGCGCATCATATAGCCGACATCATACTTCCGGCCGTCGCACGCGCCGCCGGACACCGGATCCTTCTCGAAAATGTGGATGTGCTCGCCCTTCATCTGACCGTCGCGCACCAGATAGCATGCCGCCGTCAGGGATGCCAGACCTGCGCCGACAATATAGGCGCTCTTGTGGTCAACGCCTTCCGGCTTCTTGGGATGGGCAAAGGCTTCATAGTTACCGCTGGAATAATACATAAGTTCGTCCTCCTTCAATCAGACGCAGTGGAGAAAAATTATTGTTCATCCGAAGCGCTCTTCATCTCGCTTCGTGCCTGTATGATACCCCGATTTTCCCCGGAATACAATAAACAAACCGCAGCCGGTGTAAAAAAACCTGACACAAACGGCAGTTTGATAAAGACGCCGCCGTGCAATTCGGCGGCGCGTCTGGCGATGTCTTTTCCGCCATCTGCGGCATGCAAATTCCTCGATGTACCGCCAATAAACCTTCGAAATTTGCATTTGCATCTGACGAAAAATCCATACGTTAGCCGACCACCTCATTTGTGCGGTGTTACCTTAGAATTGTACTGCATCATTTTTCCTGAGCAAAACTGTATGCCAGTTCGATCCAATCAAATAATTTCTCGTCCAAATCGGATGGACTGCTGATGACAAAATGTGTTGTCCACCGTCCCGGATACGGCTCGGTTTTTGCCGCCACCCGGTCAGATTCCAGCGGTGCGGACAGCCCCAGCGTCAGCACAAAATAGTCTTCGGACAGTTCTGATTTCTTTTTTACCTTCAAGAAGGACACACAGGCATAAAGGTGGCGATTGCAGTATGAAATTTGGGATTTTTGCACTTTGATTCGGCTTTCAGGGAATCTGGCAAGCAGCTTTTCCTGAAAGCACTCATACAGCGGATAGACAGCTTGATGCCGGTCAAAGAAAAAAAGAGTATCTTGTAGCGTTGTGTCCATTCTGTGCCCCTCCGCAAAATTACTGTTAACGATTTCTTTTTCCGGTATTTTCTGTTCCTCGGATTTCCTCATGATAGAAATAATCCACGATCACCGGATGTCCCTGCGGGACTCTGCCATAAGGCAGTTCATTATCCACAAAGGGACAATCATACTTCTCAGCCATTTCCTCAGCTTTTGCTTCAAGCGCTTCAAAGTAGCTGCGGTTATGCTTGTTATAGATCTCATCGTAAAGCGGTACAAGGTCAGGATATTTTCCGGCGATATAATCCATGATCGTCTTTTTGAAACCGCCCCGAAGATTGAGGTTTTCGAGCCAAAACAGATCACACTGATCCTTTACCCGCTCAAAGATGGCTTCAAAGTCCGTGATGCCGGGAAATACCGGGGATACGAAACAAACTGTACGGATCCCTGCGTCATATACCTGCTTCATAGCAGCGATGCGCCGCTCAATGCTCGAAGCAGAGTCCATATCGTTCTTGAAATTTTCATCCAGTG
>ENA-OYYR01000116-OYYR01000116.1-human-gut-metagenome-genome-assembly--contig:-NODE-116-length-40829-cov-7.184431_pt1 | contig 40829 bp, 48 predicted proteins | sample MGYA00244066_ERZ653454 | MGnify/ENA primary metagenome ERZ653454 (study PRJEB26926, sample SAMN06165163) | human gut metagenome | biome: ENVO:00009003; feature: ENVO:2100002; material: ENVO:00002003...
TCGTCGGCAGCGTCAGATGTGTATAAGAGACAGTTATTATACACAGGATGGTCAGGAAATTATTTTAAATCCCGGAAAGACATGGGTAGAGATCGTCGAAAACAGCCGTGCATCCCAAAATAAAATCAGCGCGGAATAAAAGAAACAAAAGCATTGAGGTTAGAAGATGGGTAAATCAAAGAATAACGGAACAAATTTTCTGGTTCAGGGATCAATTCTTGCGGTCGCGTCAATTATAAGCAGAATCATCGGACTGGTGTATCGTATTCCATTGAACAATATTCTGGGCGATGTAGGAATCAGTTATTATGCCTGTGCATTTGACGTGTACAACGTGATTTTGATCATTTCATCCTACAGTCTGCCACAGGCAGTGTCAAAGACGGTTTCCGCGAAAGCGGCCAAAGGACAGTACCGGTCGGTATATCAGGTATTAAAAGGTGCACTTCTTTTTGCCCTGGTATCGGGAATTGTGGCATCGCTTGTTGTATTTTTCGGAGCAGAATTTTTTACCGGAACACTCTTAAAAACACCATACAGTGTGTTTGCACTTAAAATCTTAGGACCGGCACTGGTTGTTGTTGCGGTTCTTGGCGTTTTGCGTGGATTTTTCCAGGGACTTGGCACGATGATGCCAAGTGCCATTTCACAGATCATTGAACAGATTGTTAATGCCATCATCAGTGTATGGGCAGCTTATGTTCTGTATCGCTACGGAACAAGGATCGGAGCGGTTCTCGGTGATGCCGAACATTACGGGCCTGCATACGGTGCAGCCGGAGGCACATTGGGAACGAACCTTGGATCTGTCGCTGCGCTGATTTTTGTACTTTTCGTATTTTTTGCTTATATGCATGTCTTTAAGCGAAGAATGAGACGGGAAAAAGGCGTTAAGGTAGAGCCATTTGCCTATACCATGAAGATCCTCATTATCACAATTGTTCCGGTTCTTTTAAGTACAACTGTTTACAATATCAGCAGTATCATTGACCAGAGTATTTTCAAAAATGTTGCGTTATTGCAGGGATACTCTGAAAACAAGATTGATGTATGGTGGGGCGTTTTTTCCGGAAAATATAAACTGCTGATCAATGTTCCGATTTCCATTGCCTCCGCGATGGCTGCCTCTTGCGTGCCGACACTGACGATGTCCTTTGCACAGAAAGATATGAAAAAAGTCAGGGAACAGATTAATTCTGCCATGCGTTTTATCATGGTGATTTCTTTCCCTTGTGCCATAGGACTTGCTGTATTGGGAGAGCCGATCTGTCGTCTGCTTTTCCCGGGAACGGCACAGACGGCACCTATGGCAGGTACCATGATGTGGGTTGGGGCAATGGCGGTTGTGTTTTATGCAATGTCTACGCTTTCAAACGGACTGCTGCAGGGCATTGACCGGTTAAAGATTCCGGTTATCAATGCAGCGGTTTCGCTTGTCGCTCATGTGATCGTACTGATTATACTGATGCTGTTTTTCCGCATGAATATCTATGCGGTCATTATCGCAAATATGTTCTTTGCGTTTTTAATGTGTATTATGAATGCGCTGGCAATACGAAAATACAGCGGCTATCATCAGGAAATTCACAAAACATTTATTGTGCCGGGAATTTCCTCGGCTATTATGGGAATTATTACCTATATCGTCTATCATGGCAGCTATGCGGTCTTAAAAATCAATGCGGTATCTGCCATGCTTGCAATTCTTGCAGCGGTTATCGTATATGCAGTTGTCTTACTGTTACTGCACGGACTGACCGAAGAGGAGATTAAAAAATTCCCGAAAGGAACTCTGATTGTCCGGGTTGCAAAAAAATTACATTTATTAAAGTAAATGGTATAAAACGGAAATAAAATGCAGATGCTACTGTTAGAAGGTGATGATATGAATCAAAAAACAGGCATCTGCATTCTTCTTTGTCTGGTTCTGCTGCTGGTCTTTGGCATCTGGTATCAGAAAAGAGGTGTAGAAAATAAAAAAAATACCCAAGAACAATATGCATCCGAAACAGAGCACACCGTTTTGACCGGAACTCCTTACAAAGAAACGGAAAATGCCTATATTATCCGTACACAGGACAGCCGGCTGGTTGTTTTTTTACCGGATGGAAAAACCGTATATATGGAAACCGGGATTCGAAGTGAGAATTTAAGTCAAAAACTGCAGAAACAGGCGGAAAATGGCATTGGATTTGCAGATGAAGAGAGCCTTTTTGACTTTTTGGAAAGCTATTCGAGTTGAATATTTTATACCCATATGATAAAATATTTAACTGGTTTAACAGATAAAATGACAGGTGGACTATGGATAAGAAAAAATCAAAACAACAGGATGTGCTCGTGATTGGCGCCGGAGCTTCCGGCATGATGACCGCAATTACGGCCGCAAGACGTGGATTGTCCGTTACCGTCTTAGAACATATGGATAAGCCGGGGAAAAAAATTCTGGCAACCGGAAACGGAAAATGTAATTTTACAAATCTTAAGATGTCTCCCCGGTGTTATTACGGAGACCACGGACTGGTACAGGAAATTTTAAAGCAGTTTACAGTGGAAGATACCCTTGCGTTTTTCCGGGAGATCGGCATCTGGCCAAAAGAAAAGAACGGATATGTATACCCAAACTCCGGACAGGCTTCTTCCGTTGCGGATGCGCTGTCCGCGGAAATGAAACGAAGCGGAGTTTCCCTGGTCACTTCCTGTGACATCCGGCAGCTTTGTGAGACAAAATACGGATTTGAGGTACGGACATCCATGGGAACGTATTGTTCCCACAATCTTGTTTTTGCAACAGGTCTTCGTGCTGCACCGAAATCCGGAAGCGATGGATCCATGATTTCGCTGATAAAATCGTTTGGGCATCGGTTTGTGCCGATTTTGCCGGCACTGTGTGGATTTGAGGCAGAAGGAATGGAATTTTCCAAAGTATCCGGAGTCCGCACGGACGCACTCCTGTCTTTGTACATAGATGGGCAGAAATGCGAACAGGAACGGGGAGAACTGCAGCTTGCAGATTACGGGATTTCCGGTATTCCGGTATTTCAGGTCAGCAGTCCGGCCTCGAAAGCGCTGTATCAGAAAAAACAGGCAGAGCTTACCATTAATTTTCTGCCGGATTTTTCCGAAGATATGCTTACGCAGGAACTGCAGCGCAGATTTTCACGGGATGCCGGGATACAGGATGCCGCAGAATCACTTCGTGGGCTTTTAAACCATAAACTGATTCCGGTTATACTTAAGGCAGCAGGCATTCCGGTTCATGAACACACGGAACGGATTTCCCAAAAGCAGACAGAAACGCTCTGCAGACAGATACAGACATTTCCTGTCCGCTTAAAAAAGGTAAGGGATTTTTCTGCTGCACAGGTGTGCACAGGGGGAATCCACACGGAAGAAATCCACACAGATACGCTGGAATCACGGATTGTCCCGGGCATCTATTTCGTTGGTGAACTTTTGGATGTCGATGGAATCTGTGGGGGATATAATTTGCAATGGGCATGGTCCAGCGGACATGTCGCAGGAAGTAAAGTAGGTTCATAATGATTAAAATCAATCAGTTAAAGCTTCCAGTAGGACATTCCCAAAAAGATCTGGAAGATAAAATCAGAAAAACACTTCGTATTCCATCGAAAGAAACATTTCATTACGAGGTGATGCGGCGTTCCCTCGATGCACGGAAAAAGCCGTCATTGTTTTATGTATATTGCATCTATGTAACGATCCGTCAGGAAAACAGCATCGTAAAAAAACTGCATCAGCCTTCCGTCAGCCTTGTGACAGAAACCGGTTACCGTTTTTCGGAAATGGGGCATGAGCGTTTAAACCGGCGTCCGGTGATTGTGGGAGCCGGTCCCTGTGGTCTTTTTGCAGCCTGGCAGCTGACGCTTGCAGGATATGCGCCGCTTATTTTAGAGCGCGGAAAACAGGTAGAAGACCGCAGTGCGGACGTTGAACGCTTCTGGAAAACCGGTATTCTGCAGCCGGATTCCAATGTACAGTTTGGAGAAGGTGGGGCAGGAACCTTTTCCGATGGAAAATTAAACACGGTGGTGAAGGATTCGTCCGGAAGAAACCGTTATGTACTGGAAACATTCGTAAAATTTGGGGCACCATCGGACATTCTTTATGATGCAAAACCACATATCGGAACCGATATTCTGGCGAAGGTGATCAAAAATATGAGGGATTACCTGATCAAACACGGCGCGGAGTTTCGTTTTCAGACCTGTTTAAAAGACATTCAGATAAAAGAAAATGCACTGCATGCACTTGTGACGGAGGATGATACGGTGATTCCTGCCGATGTTGCCATTCTTGCACTTGGACACAGTGCAAGGGATACCTTTATGATGCTGCACCGGCACCAGCTTCCGATGGAAGCCAAAAATTTTGCCGTGGGATTCCGCGTGGAACATCCCCAGCAGATGATCGATGATGCTATGTACGGAAAAAGAAACGCCCTGCGGCTTCCTGCCGCACCCTATAAGGTGACGTCCAATTTTCCAAACGGACGCGGGGTATATTCCTTTTGCATGTGTCCGGGCGGTTATGTCGTAAATGCTTCCTCCATGAAGGAAAAAACCTGTGTCAATGGTATGAGTTATTCGGGTAGAAGTGGTAAAAACGCAAATTCTGCCATTATTGTTTCGGTTTCCCCTGCCGATTACGGAGCACAGGATCCACTTGATGGCATGCACTTTCAGGAAACACTCGAACATAAAACTTATCAGCTGGGAAACGGAAAGATTCCGCAGCAGCTGTTTGGCGATTACCGGCAGAATATCGCAAGCCAGGGATATGGAGATTTTAATTCCCAGACAAAAGGGCAGACCTGCTTTGCAAATCTCAGAGGTCTGATGACAGAGGACATGGAACATTCCTTTTTGCTTGGAATGGAACATTTTTCGAACATTATTCCGCAGTTTGACCGGTCTGATGCGATTCTTTCCGGCATGGAAACACGCACCTCATCTCCGGTGCGGATCATGCGGGATACAAATGGAGAGAGCCGTGTGCACGGAATTTATCCGGGTGGAGAAGGCGCAGGATATGCGGGAGGCATTATGTCGGCAGCGATGGACGGTCTGCGTCTGGCTGATGATGTGATGAAACGTTATCATCCGGTTTATTAGAAAGAGAGAAAAAAGTGAAACAAGAAGTAACACCAATGATGCAGCATTATCTGCAGACAAAAGAAGAATACAAAGACTGTATCCTGTTTTACCGTCTGGGTGATTTTTATGAAATGTTTTTCGAGGATGCCAAAACAGTTTCAAAGGAACTCGAACTGACGCTGACAGGAAAAAGCTGTGGACTGGAAGAACGGGCACCGATGTGCGGGGTTCCGTTTCATGCCGCAGACGGATATATCAACCGGCTGGTCAAAAAAGGATACAAAGTAGCAATCTGTGAACAGGTGGAAGATCCGAAACTGGCAAAAGGAATTGTCAAACGGGAAGTCATCCGTGTAGTCACTCCGGGAACAAACATTGATATGCAGTCGTTAGACGAGGCAAAAAACAATTATCTCATGTGTATCGTATATATCGGGGATAAATACGGCATTGCGACGACCGACGTTACGACCGGAGATTTCTTTGTAACGGAAGTGGACAGTGAACGAAAACTGTTGGACGAGCTGAATCGTTTCAGTCCGACAGAAATCATCTGCAACGAGCCGTTTTATATGAGCGGGGTAGATATCGATGATATGAAGGAGCGCATGGGAATTGCGGTATCCGCTCTGGATTCCTGGTATTTCGGGGATGATCTGGCAAAGGAAACGCTGTTGTCCCATTTTCATGTACAGAGTCTGGAAGGGCTGGGACTGATGGATTACGACTGTGGTGTGATTGCCTCCGCGGCATTACTGAAATATCTGTATGAAACACAAAAGAACACCCTTTCTAATATTCTGGAACTCCGTCCGTATTCCATCGGGAAATATATGATCATTGACAGTTCCTCCCGGAGAAATCTCGAACTGGTAGAGACCATGCGGGAAAAACAAAAGCGTGGTTCCCTGCTCTGGGTACTGGATAAGACAAAGACGGCAATGGGTGCCAGACTTCTGCGCTCTTACGTGGAACAGCCGCTGATCGACAAAACAGAGATATTAAAACGGCAGGAACTGATTACAAATTTAAATGATCAGGAGATCACCCGGGAAGAATTGCGGGAATATTTAGGACCAATATATGATCTGGAACGTCTGATTACCAGAATTACATACCAGACCGCCAATCCGCGGGATATGATTGCTTTTTGCAATTCTTTAGAAATGCTGCCTCCGATTAAAACACTGCTTGAGGATTTAAAGGGAGAGCTTGCCACCGGAATCCGGGAACATTTTGACTGTCTGGAAGATCTGTGTGCACTTTTGAAGTCTTCCATCAACGATGATCCTCCGATTTCCGTACGTGACGGCAACATCATAAAAACCGGATACAATGAGGAAGTGGACCGGCTGCGGAACGCATCAACGGATGGAAAGAAATGGCTGGCAGACTTAGAGGGCAAAGAACGCGAAAAGACTGGAATTAAGAACCTGCGTATCAAATACAACAAAGTGTTTGGATATTATCTGGAAGTGACCAATTCCTTTAAGGATCAGGTGCCGGATTACTATGTGAGAAAGCAGACACTGACCAATGCCGAGCGCTATATTACGCCGGAATTAAAAGAACTCGAAGATACGATTCTCGGTTCCCAGGATCGTCTGGTCGAATTAGAATACGATCTGTTCCGCCAGATCCGGGATACCATCGCGGATAATGTTGCACGTATTCAGGCAACCGCACGGGCAGTGGCACAGATTGATGTGTTTGTTTCCCTGGCACTTGTTGCAGGACAGAATAATTACTGCAAACCAAAAATCAACGAATCCGGCGTGATTGATATCAAAGGTGGCCGTCATCCGGTTGTCGAAAAAATGATTGTCAATGATATGTTTATAGACAATGACACGTATCTGGACAATCACAATAACCGGATTTCCATCATTACCGGTCCGAATATGGCAGGAAAATCTACCTATATGCGCCAAAGCGCACTGATCGTTCTGATGGCACAGATTGGAAGCTTTGTTCCGGCAGAATCTGCCAACATTGGAATTGTGGATCGGATTTTCACGCGTGTCGGGGCTTCGGATGATCTGGCAAGTGGGCAGAGTACCTTTATGGTAGAAATGAATGAAGTGGCAAATATTCTCCGCAATGCCACGGCGAATTCCCTTCTGATTCTGGATGAAATCGGACGCGGAACCAGTACCTTCGACGGACTCAGCATTGCCTGGGCGGTTGTCGAATATATCAGCAATCCCAAATTACTGGGAGCAAAAACACTGTTTGCCACACATTATCATGAACTGACGGAACTGGAAGGAAAATTAAACAGTGTCAATAATTACTGTATTGCGGTCAAGGAAAAAGGTGACGACATCGTCTTTTTGCGCAAGATTGTAAAGGGCGGCGCAGACAAAAGTTATGGAATACAGGTTGCTAAACTGGCAGGGATTCCGGAACTTGTGATTAACCGTGCAAAAGACATTGTAAACCAGCTTTCTGCAAACGATATTACGGAAACGGTGAAAAATATATCCGTGGAAGGACAAGCCTCCGGCAAAAAGAAAAAACCGCATCTCGATGAGGTGGATCTGACACAGATGTCATTGTTTGACACCGTAAAAGATGACGATATCATTCAGGAACTGCGGGACGTGGATATCAGCCACATGACCCCGATGGATGCACTCAATAAACTGTATGAACTTCAGAACAAAGTAAAAAACCGCTGGTAGGATATAAAAAAGGAAAAACGAATGAGCAAAATTGCGTTATTAAGTCAGGAGACAATTGATAAGATTGCAGCAGGAGAGGTCGTGGAACGCCCGAGTTCTGTGGTAAAGGAGCTTGTGGAAAACGCCATTGATGCAGGGGCATCCGCCATTACCGTGGAGATCAAAGAAGGGGGCATTTCTCTGATCCGCATCACGGACAATGGATGCGGAATTCCAAAAGAAGAAGTTCCACTGGCCTTTTTGCGGCATTCAACCAGCAAAATCCGCAGTGCAGAAGATCTGATGTGTGTACATTCTTTAGGATTCCGTGGGGAAGCACTCTCCAGCATTGCTGCTGTTTCCAGAGTGGAAATGATCACCAAACCAGCCGATGCCCTGACCGGCACCCGGTACGTGATCGAAGGCTCAAAAGAAATTGCAGACGAAGAAATCGGTGCTCCCGATGGCACAACATTTCTGGTCCGGGATCTGTTTTACAATACCCCTGCCAGACGCAAATTTTTAAAGACGGCACAGACAGAGGGCACCTACATCAGTGACATGCTGGAAAAACTTGCCCTGTCCCATCCGGATATTTCTTTTAAATATATCAACAATAACCAGACAAGACTGCACACTTCCGGAAACGGGAAAAAACGGGATCTCATTTACCATATTTACGGACGTGAGATTGCGGCGGCACTGTTAGAGGTAAACTACAAGGGAGAATATTTCTCCCTTTCCGGCTATATTGGAAAACCTGTGATTAACCGCGGAAACCGGAATTACGAAAACTATTTTATCAATGGACGCTACATCAAAAGTTCTCTGCTTTCCAGATCGATAGAAGAGGCTTATCATAATTTCCTGATGCAGCACCAGTATCCGTTTACAGTTTTGTATTTCACATTTCCGGAGGATACCCTAGATGTGAATGTGCATCCGACAAAAATGGAACTGCGGTTTGGACACAATCAGGAAATTTACAAAGAATTGTGTGATGTTCTCTTCGGACTGCTTTCCCATAAGGAACTGATTCCGGAAGTCCCGGTAGATGAAGCAGAACATAAAAAAAAGAATCTTCCCCCGGCATACAAAGAACCGATTCCGGAACCATTTGAAAAGCGCAGAATCAATGAAATCCGACAGCAGCATCACCAGCCTCCGATTCCGGAAAAACCGGTTTCTCCTGTGGCTTTGCCTGTGCCATCAAAAAAAGCACCGGCATTTGAGCCGTATGTGCCACAGCATCCGGATAAAACCATGGTACGGGAATCCTTTGATCCGTTCCCAAAGCGGGAGGAAACAGCCTCTCCTGTAGATATTCCAAAAAAACAACCGGTTGGCGAACAGATGACACTTGCCGCTGCTTCACCGGAATTTTTAACGGATGATGCCCGCAAAAAGCACCGGATCATCGGACAATTGTTTCAAACCTACTGGCTGATCGAATACGAGGATAAATTGTATATTATGGATCAGCATGCAGCACATGAAAAGGTACTTTTTGAACGGATGATGGCAAAATTAAAAGAAAAAGAATTTACATCCCAGGCAGTCAGCCCGCCCATTGTGCTGAGTCTGGATGCCCATGAGCAGGAAATGTTAGAGACGTATCTGCCGGAAATCAAAAAATTCGGGTATGAGATCGAAAATTTCGGTGGCAGAGAATATATGATCTCTGCAGTACCGGATAATCTGTACCATATTGACATGAAAGATCTGTTTATCGAAATGCTTGATGATTTTTCCAACCTGACCGGACGGCAGACACCGGAACTGATACTGGAAAAAGTAGCCACCATGTCCTGCAAGGCAGCGGTAAAGGGAAATCATAGACTGAGCCTGCCGGAAGTGGATGCACTCATGACGGAATTGCTGACGCTGGAAAATCCGTTTTGCTGTCCACACGGCCGGCCAACCATCATTTCCATGTCAAAATACGAAATAGAGAAAAAATTTAAGAGGATTGTTTCATGAAACCACTTGTCATTCTTGCAGGTCCCACAGCCGTCGGGAAAACCGCTTTATCAATAAAACTTGCGAAAAAAATAAACGGCGCCGTTATTTCCGCGGATTCGATGCAGGTATATAAACACATGGATATCGGTTCTGCAAAAGTCATGCCGGAAGAGATGAAAGGGATACCCCATTATCTGATCGATGTGTTAGAGCCGTCCGAAGAGTTTAATATTGTCCGTTTTCAGCAGATGGCAAAAGAGGCCCTGCAGCAGATCTATGCCGCCGGACAGATCCCGATTATCGCCGGCGGAACCGGATTTTACATCCAGTCCCTGTTGTACGACATAGACTTTTCCAAAGAGGAATCCGATACGGCATACCGTACAGAACTTACGGCATTTGCAAAAGAATACGGGGCGCATGCCCTGCATGAAAAATTAAAAGAAATTGATCCGGTTTCTTATGAAACCATTCATGAAAATAATATCAAACGGGTCATCCGTGCACTGGAATTTTACCATCAAAACCATACGCCGATTTCCGCACACAACGAAAAAGAACATCAGAAAACATCTCCGTATCGTTTTGCATATTTTGTACTGACGGACGAACGGGAAAAATTATACCGGCGCATTGATCAGCGCGTGGACTTAATGATGGAGCAGGGACTTCTTACAGAAGTAAAAACGCTGTATGATATGGGATGCCGCAAAGATATGGTTTCCATGCAGGGACTGGGATACAAAGAAATTTTAGATTATCTGGACGGCAGCTGCTCCCTTGAGGAAGCGGTGTATGTGATCAAACGGGAAACCAGACATTTTGCGAAACGGCAGCTTACCTGGTTCCGCCGGGAAAAGGATGTCATCTGGCTGGACAAATCCGAATTCAATGACCGGGAAGATCATATGTTACAGAAAATGACGGATGTTTTACACGAGAAAGGAATCATACAATGAATCAGTTACTGGAAGAAAAATATAAAGAACTTGGAATTTCCGAGAAAGTTTATGCATTTGGCGAAAAAATCGAACAGGAATTAAAAGAGCGTTTTGAAAAGATTGATGCAAATGCGGAATACAATCAGATGAAAGTCATTGCAGCCATGCAGAAAAACCGTGTGAGTGCAGAATGTTTTAATATTTCGAGCGGATACGGATATAATGATATGGGAAGAGATACTTTAGAGCGGGTATATGCAGACTGTTTTGGCGGGGAAGATGCGCTGGTCCGTCCACAGATCACCTGTGGAACCCATGCACTTGCGCTCGCGCTGATGTCCAATCTGCGTCCGGGCGATGAGCTTCTTTCTCCGGTCGGAAAACCGTACGACACTCTGGAAGAAGTAATTGGCATCCGCCCATCCAAAGGTTCCCTTGCCGAATACGGAATCACTTATTCCCAGGTGGATCTGCTGCCGGACGGTTCATTTGATTACGATGGAATCCGGAATGCAATCCATGAAAACACCCGCCTGGTAACCATCCAGCGCTCTAAGGGATACCAGACACGTCCAACGCTGTCGGTCGAGCGGATTGGGGAACTGATCACATTTATCAAAAATATCAAACCGGATGTCATCTGTATGGTTGACAATTGTTACGGAGAGTTTGTGGAAGACCGGGAGCCACTTGCAGTGGGAGCGGATATGATGGTCGGTTCTCTGATTAAAAACCCGGGAGGCGGCCTTGCTCCGATTGGCGGATACATTGTCGGTAAAAAGGAATGTGTGGAAAATGCGGCATATCGCCTGACTTCCCCTGGACTCGGAAAAGAAGTAGGAGCTTCGCTTGGTGTGATCCAGTCCTTTTATCAGGGCCTCTTTCTTGCACCGACCGTTGTAAGCGGTGCCTTAAAGGGAGCCATTTTTGCGGCAGATATTTATGAAAAACTGGGGTATAAAGTGGTTCCGGACAGTACAGAAAGCCGCCATGACATTATTCAGGCTGTGGAATTTCAAAACCGGGATGCCATGATTGCTTTCTGTGAAGGAATTCAGGCTGCTGCACCGGTAGACAGCTATGTCACTCCGGAGCCATGGGCAATGCCTGGTTATGACTGTGACGTTATTATGGCAGCAGGTGCATTCGTACAGGGTTCTTCCATCGAACTTTCCGCAGATGGTCCGGTGAAACCGCCATATGCCGTTTATTTTCAGGGGGGTCTGACATGGTACCATGCGAAGCTTGGAATTCTCATGTCTTTACAGAAACTTTATGAACGTAACCTTGTTAATATAGATGAACTGTGCTAAAATAATATGAGTTTTCATGTGGCTTCGGAAAAGTAGAAAGGAACCTGTTTTGAGTCACATTTCAATGAAAAACCTGCCGGAATCGGAACGTCCTTACGAACGTTTTCAGATTCTTGGAGCAGAGGCGCTGTCGGATGCAGAGCTTCTTGCAATTATATTAAAGACAGGAACAAAGGATTATACGGCTTTGGATCTTGCGCGTGATCTTTTGTCGGAGTGTCAGGGAAATCTTTTGAATCTGTATGAAATCGGATATGAACAGCTTTTAGAACGCAGGGGCATTGGCCCGGTCAAGGCAACACAGCTGAAAGCAATTGCGGAGCTTTCCAAGCGCATTGCCAGAACCGGACGCGGATATCATTTATCCATGAACTGTCCGTCTTCCATCGCCGATTATTATATGGAAGAACTTCGGCACCGCAGGGAAGAGGCCTTTATGGCAGCTTTCTTTGATTCCAAATGCAAATTTTTAGGAGACAGTGTGATCGCAACCGGGAGCATCAGTTATGCATATGTTTCTCCCATGGAACTGTTTCGCAAAGCACTGCTTCGAAATGCTGTTATGATCGTTATCCTGCACAATCATCCGAGTGGAGACCCAACTCCAAGCACAGAAGACAAAAAGCTTACCGAACAGATTCGGGCAGGCGCCTCGGTGTTGGGATTAACCCTTGCTGATCATATCGTAATCGGAGATCAGCAGTATTTCAGTTTTCGCGAAAATAAATTGTTATAACACAAGAAAAGGGAGAAGACAATGAGTAACAATATTTATGGTATTGACTTCGGTACATGTAATTTTAAAGTATTCAGTAAATCCAGTGGAAAAGTGATATCTGAAAAAAACACCATTGCCATTATCAACAAAACGCAGATTTATGCGTATGGCGATGATGCCTATGCAATGTATGAAAAAGCACCGGAAAGCATAAACGTTACGTTTCCGGTTTCTACGGGAGTGATCGCAGATTACAATTTTCTGCAGACCATGATTTTTGATTATATTGAGAAAAAATTAAAAGGAAGAGTAAAGAATGCAGAATTTCTTGTCGCAGTACCGACAGACATTACCGATGTAGAAAAACGTGCATTCTTTGAACTTTTTTATAAAAGCAAATTTCGTCCGAAAAACGTTATGCTCTGTGAAAAACCACTTGCAGATGCCGTTGGACTTGGAATTGATGTAAATCAGCCTACCGGAGTCATGGTCGTGGATATGGGAGCAGACACGATCGAAATTTCTGTGATTTCTCTCGGAGGACTTGTACTCAGTGACCTGATGCATTTCGGGTCCAATCGTCTCGATGAGTCTATCATCAGCTATATCCGCAGGGAATTTAACCTTGTGATCGGAAAGAAAACCGCCAAAGCATTAAAAGAAGAGCTTGGAAGCGGACTTCCGGGAAGACAGGAAACGATGACCGTTGTTGGTCTGGATGTCGTAAGCGGTCTTCCGGTGGAACGTGAAATTACCGCAGAGGTTGTCTATGAAGCAATCAAAGCAAATCTTGAATCGATCTGTTCGTCTATCAAACTGATTCTGGAGAAAACACCACCGGAACTTGCCAGGGATATTATCTATGCAGGTATTTATATCACAGGCGGCGGATCAAAAATCAAAGATCTTGACCAGTTGTTTACACAGATTACAAATATTAAAGTAAATACCTGTGAGAATCCGGAAGAGAGCGCAGTCCGCGGTCTTTCAAAGATTGCTACGGACTCCAAATATAAACGGATTCCATTCAGCATGAAAAATACTACGTTAAAGTAAGAAACAAGGATTCGAGGATTTTATGAAAAAATTTCGCAGTTTTCGCAATAAGAAAAAGCATCTTTCAAGTAAATATATTTTGCTGATCCTTACCGGCGTGTGTATTGTTGCTCTGTTTACGAGTCTGGTATTTAATCTTTCCGGAGGTCCTTTAAATTCAGTTGCCGGATATGTATTTGTTCCGATGCAGAAGGGAATCAACAATGCCGGTTCCTGGATTTCAGGAAAAGCAAATGACTTTCAAACACTTGGAGAAGTTTTAAAAGAAAACAAAAAGCTTCAAAATCAGGTAGACGATCTGACCAATCAGTTAAACGTCACAAAGCTCGAACAATACGAACTGGACAATTACCGGGAACTTCTGGATCTGGATGATAAATATTCCGGATATCAGAAGGTCGCAGCAAATGTGATCGCCATGGACGGAACCAACTGGTTTTCAAGTTTTACGATTGACAAAGGTTCCAAAGAAGGCATCAAAAAAGGCATGAACGTCATTGCCGGAAGCGGTCTGGTCGGAATCGTCACAGACGTCGGTCCGAATTTTGCCAAGGTGCGAAGCATCATCGATGATTCCAGTAATGTAAGTTCCATGGTTCTGACCACAAAAGATAATTTCAATGTCGGTGGCAGCTTAAAGTCCATGAATCAGGATAAAGTGTTACCATTTACAGAACTCCGGGATGAAGATGATAAGGTAAAGGTCGGCGATCCGGTCGTGACTTCTTATGTGTCGGATCAGTATCAGGAAGGAATTCTGATTGGATACATTGCCTCCATTGAAAAAAATGCAAATAACCTGACAAAATCGGGAACCATTACGCCGGTCGTTGATTTTCAGCATCTGCGGGAGGTGCTTGTCATTACGACACTCAAAGACACCGGAGAAAAGGAACTGTCTTCCCAGAAGGCATCCGATACTCAGACAGAAACACAGGACAATACCGAAACACAAAAATCACAGGAGTAGGAAATGCGTAGAAAAATTGTGCTTTTTATTATTATAGCAATCTGTTTTCTCTTACAGACAACCGTTTTTCGAGCTTTGACATTTGCCAATATCGGTCCGAATCTGCTGATTATTGTGGTGTCTTCTTTTGGACTCATGCGTGGGAAAAAAGAAGGGCTGTGGGTTGGATTCTTTTGTGGATTGCTTATCGACATATTTTTCGGGTTTTATCTCGGAGGATATGCTTTACTTTATATGTACATCGGTTACATTAACGGATTGTTCAAAAAAAGATTTTACCCGGATGATATTAAGCTTCCGATGATTCTGATCGGCTCGAGTGATATCGTAAATAACCTGATGATCTATATCGTTATGTTTTTTATGCGCAGCCGGTTTTCTTTCTGGTATTATTTTACATCCATCATACTACCGGAATTTGTTTATACCATGGTGATAACCATCTTTTTGTATTTTATTCTTCTCAAGATTAATCAGAAACTTGAGGAACACGAGAAAAGGAGAGCTATAAAATTTGAGTTATGATATCAAAGATTTTCTGAAGAAATTTTTCAGTTCGCGCCTTTTTGTGCTTGCCGCGGTATTTATCGTATTTTTCGGAATTATCCTTGCAAGAATCTTTACCCTTCAGGTCGTCAACGGAAAGTCTTATCAGGAAAACTTTTCTTTAAAGATTCAGATGAAGCAGCCGATCAATGCGGCACGTGGAAATATATATGACAAAAACGGAAAGCTTCTGGCTTACAATGAACTTGCATATTCCATTTCCATCAATGACAGTACAACCTATTCAAGCACAAAAGAAAAAAACAAGGCTGTCAATGCAGAACTTGCAGAGATTCTTACGGTTTTAAAGAATAATGGTGAAACGCTGAATAATGATTTCAAAATTGACCGGAAAAAAGACGGTACATACAGCTTTAATGTATCCGGTTCCTCGCTGAACCGTTTTCGTGCGGATGTTTTCGGAAAAGGCTCTGCCGATGATCTTGAATATGACAAGGAGACCGGAATCGATGAGGCAAATGCAACCGCAGAACAGATTATGGAATATCTGATGGGAAAAGACAACTTTGGCATCAGTTCGAAATATGATGGGGATCTGGCATACCGTATCGTTGTTGTTCGTTATGCCATGCTTGGAAACCGCTTTGCAAGATACAAGGAAGTAAAAATCGCAACCGATGTATCGGACAAGACCGTTGCTTATGTAAATGAGCACATGGACACACTAAGCGGCATTTCCGTCAACGAAGATATGATCCGGAAATATAACTACAGTGAATATTTTTCATCAATCATCGGATACACCGGACCGATTTCAGAGTCGGAGTATACGGCACTGCACAAAAAGAATAAAGATTATACCCAGAATGACACCGTCGGAAAAGCCGGGCTGGAGCAGTATTACGAGACCTATCTGCGTGGGAAAAACGGAGAGCAGAAATTTTATATTGATAATGTAGGAAGAATTTCCGAAATTATCAGCAGCACCGATTCCGTAGCCGGAGATGACCTGTATCTGAGTATCGACGCAGATCTGCAGAAAGCTACCTATCTGGCATTGCAGAATGAGATTGCGGCGATTGTGTATTCCAATATCAAATCAGGGGAGATTCCGATCAACGATGTGTATACGGCTCTGATTGGCAACAGTGTCATCAACACAGAGCATTTTTCAAAATCGAAAGCCTCTGACACGGAAAAAAGTGTGTTAAGTGTTTTTAAATCCCGGCAGAAGACAACGCTTGGCAAAATAAAACAGGAACTGACCAGTTCACCGGAAGCACTGAATACAATGTCGGATGAAGTGTTGGATGAATTTACTTACATCATTTCCATGTTAAAAGACGATCAGGTACTCTTAAAAAATGAGATTGATACCAGTGATTCTGTTTACCAGAAATGGAAAGACCAGAAAATCAGCCCGAAAGAGTATTTAAATTACTGTATCACACAGCACTGGATTGATATCAGTCAGCTGAATGTCGATGAAAAATATGCGGACTCAACAGAAGTATATGATGCATTATGCAAGTATATTCTAAAGAACATTAAGACAGATACGGAATTTTCCAAAATTATATACCAGTATATGATTACACGTGGCGAAATCTCCCCGCGTCAGCTCTGTCTGATTCTGTTCGATCAGGGGGTATTGGATTATGATGATGCAACCGTAAATAAATTGAAAAACGGATCGTTGTCCCCACGGGATTTCCTTATGAAAAAGATTTATAACATTGAGATTACGCCGGCACAACTTGCGCTTGAACCATGTATCGGTTCCTGTGTGGTGACGGATGAAAAAACAGGGGAAATTCGTGCCATGGTAAGTTATCCCGGATATAACAGCAACAAACTTGCCAACGGTGTAGATTCAGAATACTTTGCATCCCTGCAGCATGATAAATCTTCTCCGCTGCTCAATTATGCGACGCAGCAGAAGACCGCACCCGGTTCCACCTTTAAGCTGGTTTCCGCAACAGCCGGTCTGGCAGAAAACGTGATTACGACATCCGACCAGATCCGGTGTACCGGAATTTATAATGACATCAGTAACAAACCAAAATGCTGGATTTATCCGGGCAGTCACGGACTTGACAATGTTTTCGAGGCAATTCGGGATTCCTGTAACGTCTTTTTCTATACGGTCGGCAACCGGCTGGCACAGAAAAAAACAGGATCTTATAATGATGCCAACGGTATTGATCTGATTCAGAAATATGCACATATCTATGGCCTGGATCAAAAAACAGGACTGGAGATTTCGGAAAGCAAATCATCTGTTGCGACAAAATATCCGGTTATGGCTGCCATTGGACAGAGTGATAACAACTATACCACCGTTGCATTGTCCCGCTATGTAACAGCCGTGGCCTCCGGCAAAAAATATAATTATCAGCTGATGAATAAAATCGTGGATGCAGATGGAAAGACGGTCAAAAAATATAAGGCCGACTATGAAGATATTTCGGACACCTTAACAAGCAGCCAGTGGGATGCCATTCATTCCGGCATGCGCGAAGTGGTTTCCACCATGGACCGCTTCCAGGGATTTGATATTCCGGTTGCCGGAAAAACCGGTACGGCACAGCAGGACGGACATGCCAATCATGGTCTGTTTGTTGGTTATGCGCCATATGATGATCCGGAAATTACCATCGCAGTACGAATTGCCAACGGTTACAATTCGCATAATGCGGCAACTGCGGCAAGAAATGTAATTTCATATTACTATAAAGAAACATCGATGAAAGATATCAAGGAAATGAAAGCAGCCGGTGCCAACGGTAACATAAGAAACTCTGTTGCCGATTAGTCACATAGATTACAATTTAAACTAACAGGAGGTTTATTTCATGGGTGAAGCAATTGTTTTCACTTCAGGAAAAGGCGGTGTTGGCAAGACTACAACAATTGCCAACATTGGCGCAGGACTTTCACGGTTAGATAAAAAAGTCATCATGCTTGATACAGACATGGGACTTCGAAATTTGGATGTTGTAATGGGAATGGAAGATCAGATCCAGTATAATCTGATCGACCTTCTCGAAAACAAATGCCGGTTAAAACAGGCATTGATCCGGGACAAGCGTTATCCGAATCTGTTTATGATTCCCGCAGCTCTCCGCTGCAGAAAGATTATGGATTATGAGAGTAAGCTGTATACGCTGATTTCCCATTTAAAACAGGAATTTGATTTCTGTCTGATTGACTGTCCGGCAGGAATCGAAGACGGGTTTCACTTTGCCGTATCTGCAGCAGATCGTGCAGTAGTTGTTACATCTCCGCATATTTCTGCTGTGCGGGATGCAGGAAGAGTCATCTGTCTGCTGGACGGTATGCGGCTTTCACAGATTGATCTGCTGATCAATGCCTACAATGCCCGTATGGTGCGAAAACACGATATGCTTTCGCAAAAAGATGTAGAAGATATTTTAGGACTTTCGGCAATCGGTGTAATTCCTGCCGATGAAAGAATTGTCGTAAGCCAGAATAAGGGAATACCTGTACTTTCCATGCACACAAAGGCCACCCGTGCATTTATGACCGCCGCAAGAGCATTCGCAAATCCACGTGTGATTCCGGTGGATCTGAATAAAGAAGATCCCTGCATCCGGCAGGGAAAAATATATCTGGGCGGAAAGGAATGTGAGTATGAAGGTTAATCGTTTTTCCCACAGACAGGACGGTTCCGGACCAATTGCCCGTGAACGTCTGAAATTAATGGCAGAATCCGCACCGTTTGAACATTCACCTGCTGCAGCAAGGCGAATGAAAAAGGAAATTTCGGATATTATTTCAAGGTATTTTGAATTTTCTCCGGATGACTATGAGATAAGAGTTGTTTTGAAACAAAACAGGAAAAGAGCTTAAGATGTTAAAACAATACAAACTTAGAAATTATCATTTTCAATTGGTGATCAGCATACTGGTTTTAAATATCATCGGTATCCTGATCATTGGAAGTGCCAAACATTCTGTACAGAAAATGCAGATCTTAGGATGTATCATCGGTATGGTGGCGATGGTCATTGTATCCTTGATGGATTATTCCTTTATTCTGAGATTTACCTGGTTGTATTATATCGGAATCATTGTCCTGCTTGGTCTGGTTATGACAGGTATTGGTGACAGTGCCGGTGGAGCACAGCGCTGGATTGATTTTGGAGGTTTTCGTTTTCAGCCTTCCGAGCTGGCAAAAATCGTGCTGATTTTATTTTTCGCACGCTTTTTTTCCAAACATGCAGAGAACCTGAACACGGTAAAAACCATAGGTCTTTCTTTTGTCCTGATCGGAATTCCCCTGCTTTTGATTGTAAAGCAGCCGGATACTTCAACTTCCATCGCAATTGCATTAATTTTCATTAGCCTCTTGTTTATTGCCGGATTAAGTTATAAAATAGTATTAACCGTTTTGGGAATCTGTATTCCGACAGGATTGATAGGAATTACCGTTATACTTCGTATGGCACAATCCTCGGGAGATTACCGTTTCGGTCGAATTATGGCATGGTTATATCCACAGGACCCCAGATGGTCGGATATCGCAGCACAGCAGCAAAATTCGATTATGGCAATTGGATCAGGCCAGTTATGGGGGAAAGGTCTGAACAATTCCGCGGCCACATCCATGAAAAATGCGAATTATATCATTGAGCCACAGACAGATTTCATTTTCGCTGTTGCCGGTGAGGAACTCGGTTTTATAGGTACCATGGTAATTGTCCTTTTATTGCTGTTTATTGTGATAGAATGTATTCTGATCGCCCGGAAGGCAAAGGATCTCGCAGGAAGACTGATCTGTTGCGGCATGGCTGCACTGATTGGATTTCAGAGTATTTTTAATATTTTTGTTGCCACCGGTCTGATGCCGAATACAGGAATTCCGCTTCCATTTGTAAGTTACGGATTAACCTCTTTACTTTCTTTGTATTTGGGAATGGGGTTTGTATTAAATGTAGGATTACAGCCGAAAAAATATTAGGGGGAATCGTTTAATGAATATTGGACTTGTAGCACATGACTCAAAAAAGAAATTAATGCAGAATTTCTGTATTGCATATCGTGGAATTCTGGCAAAAAACCAGTTGTTTGCAACCGGAACAACCGGACGTCTGATCGAGGAGGTTGCCAACCTCCAGATACATAAATATCTCGCAGGACATCTGGGAGGTTCCCAGCAGCTTGGTGCACAGATCGAGCACAATGAAATTGATCTCGTAATCTTTCTGCGTGATCCTCTGAAACCAAAGTCACATGAGCCGGATGTCAACAGCATTGTGCGGCTTTGTGATGAGCACAATATCCCGCTTGCAACCAATCTTGCCACAGCGGAGCTTTTGATTAAATCTTTGGATAGAGGAGACCTTGACTGGCGTGAAATGTACAAATAGAACTCATCATTTAAAAATAAAACTGCTATGTATTTTCTGCATAGCAGCTCTTTTTATGAACGGATGCGGAACCGGTAAGACCGCGGATATCCAGAATCCATACTCCCTGACGGGAGATAATTCTTCCGTCAGCAACCAGTTTTTTGCAAGAAATCTGTGTGTGACAAACGATATTAATTTTGGCACGGATCAGGTGCATGCAGATTATGCCGAAGGAGCTGGTGTTTTTGATCTGACAACCAAAGAAGTACTGTACAGCCAGAACCTTTTCGAAAAACTGTATCCGGCAAGTACCACAAAAATTCTGACAGCCTATATCATTATCCGCAACTGTGATCTGGATGATAAAGTAACCGTCAGTGCGGATGCCATTGCAAATATGGCGGATTCTTCCAAATGCGGACTTGCTGCCGGAGATGTACTTACTGTCCGGGATTTACTGTATGGACTGTTACTTGTCAGCGGAAATGATGCGGCAAATGTTCTTGCCGAATATTATTCCGGGTCAATTGATAAATTTGCAGAGGAAATGAATCGCGAAGCAAAAGCCCTGGGAGCAACACAGAGTCATTTTGTCAATGCAAACGGTCTGCCGGATGATGATCATTACACAACGATTTACGATATGTATCTGATCTTTCAGGAAGCAATCCAGACACAGGATTTTATTGACATTATCCATACCAAAAGTTATGATGCTGCTTATCAGAATGCATCCGGTAATACCGTGACACAGACATGGGAAAGTACAAACCGGTATTTAAACGGTCAGACAACCGAACCGGAAGATATTACCGTAATCGGTGGAAAAACCGGTACCACAAACGCAGCGGGATACTGTCTTGTTTTGTATTCAAAGAATAAAAAAGGTGATGATATTGTCAGTATCGTTTACAAGGGAAAAACACGTTCCGATATGTATACACTGATGAATCAGATTCTTTCAACCTTTGCGAATTAATGATTGTATTTCCTGTGCAAATATACTATAATTATGGTTATAAAGAACCGTTTTTTGTGACTTTTTATATTTGCAGGAGGAAGTGCCATGATTGAAATCATTTGTGGGGAAAAGGGAAAAGGAAAGACCAAGGAACTTTTAGAAAAAGTCAATCACACCGTCAGTACCGTTACCGGGAGTGTTGTTTATCTTGACAAAAGCCAGAAACATATGTATGAGTTAAACAATAAAGTCCGTCTGATCAATGTAGTGGATTATCCAATTACAAACTGTGATGAATTTTTAGGGTTTATCTGTGGGATTGTATCCCAGGATCACGATCTGGAAGAAATGTATCTGGACAGTTTTCTTACCATTGCATTCATTGAATCCGATCAGGACATGGTAAGGTCGATTGAAAAACTGGATATTATCAGCGAAAAATACAAAGTCCGTTTTATTTTAAGTGTTTCCAAAAATAAAGCGGATCTGCCGGAATATGCACAGGCGAAAGTAACGGTTTCGCTCTAAGAGATCCCGGTTTACGGAAGATGGGAGTGCTTCTTATTGAGAACACTCCCATCTTTTTTGTGTCTAATCCTCCAGAGAGGAACGGATTCTTCCGTAAAAGCTGATCAGATATAATCCGCTGAGTCCTACCAGCGCATATATGACACGCGTCAGCCAGGTCCCGTTTCCAAAGATAAAGGAAACCAGATTAAACTGGAAAAATCCAATCAGTCCCCATACAATACATCCAATTACTGCTAATGTTAAAAGGCAGTTATCAAGCCATTTCATTCTTCTTACCTCCATTTTTTATCCATAGTATGAGACAAAAAATTAAAATTATACACATTTCTTCTGATGATTGTATTTGCGGTTTGAAAATGGTAAGATAGAAGTATCAATCAGTGAGGTGGACTTTTTTGACACGCAAACAGAATGTTGTACGAATGCATCATGGTCTGAATTTAAATATCGGAATCGTGATTTTTGTAATTATAATTATCTATGTCATCTTTAACCTTATATCGTATCTGACTTCCAGCCCGGTTGCTGAATACGAAGTGGGGCAGGGAACCATTGCAACAAACCATGTTTATCACGGACTGATTCTGCGTGATGAGACGGTTGTTTATGCAGGACAGAGCGGTTATATCAATTACTATCTGAAAAACGGGGCAAAAGCCTCTGTCAATGACGTAGTCTATTCCATTGACACCAGCGGGGAACTTTCCCGGCAGATTTCAGATGCCGCATCCACTGGCGACACCCTTGACCCCGAAACACTGAAAGAAGTTTCCTCCGAACTGGATGTTTTCCGGAATTCTTATGACTCCAACACGTTTTCTTCGGTTTATACATTCAAAAACGAACTCAATGCACAGCTGACACAGACCCTCAGTATGAATGCCCTCAGTTCTTTAAATGAAGATGTGAAAGCCGCTGTAGAAAACAATACGTTTTACAAAAAGAAGTCAGAAAAACCCGGAATTATCGTATATTACACGGACGGCTATGAAAGTGTCACCACAGACAACTTTACTGCCGATCAGTTTAACATGGCAGATTACAAAAGAAATTCTCTGGATGATCAGGAACAGGTCACGGCAAATACCCCTGCCTACAAACGGATTGACAGTGAAAAATGGAATATTCTGTTGCCGGTATCAGAGGATATGGCAAAACAGCTAAAAGATAATGAGTATATTAAAATCCGTTTCTGCAAGGATGATTTTACACTGACAGTTCCTTATTCCCTGACCAAAAAAGACGGAAGTTATTATGTAAACCTGAGTTTAAAAACGGCAATGATCCGTTATGTAAATGATCGTTTTGTCGATGTGGAACTTGTCGTATCTGAAAAAACCGGTCTGAAAATTCCGAATTCGGCCATTACAAAAAAACAGTTTTATACGGTTCCAAAAGAGTATTTTACACAGGGAGGCGATTCATCCGATCCCGGACTTATGATAGAAAACCATGCTGGAGATACCGGTTCGGTAACACTGGTTCAGCCAACGATATACTACGAAACGGATGATTTTTACTATATTGATGATGAAACCGTTTCTGCCGGCGATGTTGTGGTAAAAAACAATTCTTCCGGGACGTATACCATCGGCAGTGATGTGGACAAGCTCACCGGTGTTTATAATATCAACAAAGGATATGCCGTATTTAAACAAATTGATATTCTTGCACAAAACAATAAATATACTATCGTTGATACAGGCACTTCCTACGGAGTCGCCCTGTATGATCATATTGCTTTAGACGGCAGTAAAATAAAAGAAAACCAGCTGGTTGTAAAATAAAAGGAGTGTATACATGATGGATTTACAGGAAAACCTGCAACAGGTAGAAGCAAATATATGCAAGGCATGCGAAAACGCAGGAAGAAAACGCAGTGATGTGACATTGATCGCCGTCAGCAAAACCAAGCCAATCGAAATGCTTCAGACCGTATATGATCTGGGGGCACGTGATTTTGGAGAGAATAAAGTTCAGGAAATGTGTGAGAAAATGGAAGTTCTTCCTAAGAATATCCGCTGGCATATGATCGGACATCTGCAGACGAACAAAGTGAAATATATCGTTGGAAAGACAGAACTCATCCATTCGGTGGACAGTCTGCATCTGGCAAAAGAAATTGAAAAACAGGCTGCAAAACAAAATGTAACCGTCTCTATTCTGGTTGAGGTCAATATTGCAGAAGAGGAGAGTAAATTTGGTATTCATAAAGAAGAAACCCTTTCTCTTATCCGCCAGATTGCCGCTTTGCCGCATATTCAAATCCTTGGGCTGATGACGATTGCACCATTCGTGGAAAATCCGGAAGACAACCGCACTTACTTCCGGCAGATTCGCCAATTATCTGTTGACATTGACGCACAAAACATAGATAATGTACGTATGGATATTTTGTCCATGGGAATGACCGGAGATTATATGGTTGCAATTGAAGAAGGTGCAACCATGGTTCGTGTTGGAACCGGAATTTTCGGCGAAAGACATTATCAAAAATAAGGTGGTAAAAAATGAGTATTATTGATAAATTTCTCGATGTCATGCGTTTAAATGATGATGATTACGAATTTGATAACGAAGATTACGATTACGATGAAGAAGAGGATTATGAGGTAAAAGAAAAAAAACCTTCCCGCAGAGAACGCAAAAAAGAAGAGGAACAGCAGCAGACCGCAGCAACTTTTGATATTTCCGAAAAGCAGAGGCAGAAGCAGCAGAATAAAATTACACCAATCAACCGAAACCGCCGACAGGGACAACCGGGAATGGAAGTATGTGTGATCAAGCCAACTACCATTGAAGATGAGATTGAAATAACAGAAACCTTATTAAACGGACGTACCGTTGTAATCAACATGGAAGGACTCAGTGTAGATATTGCACAGCGGATCATCGATTTTACTTCCGGTGCTACCTTTGCCATGCATGGAAATCTACAGAAGATCTCCAATTACATCTTCCTTGCAACTCCAAATGGGGTTGACATTTCCGGAGATATTCAGGGACTTATGGAATCTTTTGATTTACCAGGATTAAATTAATGATATGAACGAACAGGAATTATGCCGGAAGCGTCTTCTGGATCTTTCCAGACAGGCGGACCGGAAAGGAATTGTATTATTCAGTGATTTTTTGAATTTAAATGAACAAAATATTTTTCATAGTCTGCAGAAGGAACTGTATACTACAGCAGAACTATCCGGTGGCTATGAGCAGGCAGAGCGTCAGATGGTTGCATTTATCCCTGATGCTCTTTGTTATGAATGGTCTTATCCGTTTGTTTGTATCCATGCGGTTCCCCAGTATCCAAAATATGCGGAAAAACTTACGCATCGCGATGTACTGGGGGCACTGATGCATCTTGGACTGGACCGGAGTAAAATCGGAGATATTGTTCTGCTGGAAAATGACATTTATATCTTTTGTTCAGAGACCATCTCAGATTTTATTATGGATCAGTTTACGCAGATCCGCCATACAATGATCCGAAGTTCGATTATCGAAGATGTCAGTACTCTTAAAGTCCATCCCGTTTTTGAGGAACACGATGATATGGTTGCTTCTAACCGCATTGATGCCATTATTGCGCGGGCATATCATTTATCCCGGTCGGAAGCTGCCGCATATCTTACGGCTGAGAAAGTTTTCATTAATGGACGCTGCATTACAAACTGCAATCAATCCTGTGACAACGGAGATATTGTTTCGGTTCGCCAAAAAGGGCGTTTTGTTTTTGAAACCGACCAGTCTCTCAGCAAAAAAGGAAAACTTCGCGTCCGGTTTATGATTTATAAGTAAGGAGAGAACAATGAATCAGAGAAAGACAAAAAAATATATGGGATACAGCGGTCTGCTTGTTATTCTTTTAATTGCCATCGACCAGTTTACCAAATGGCTTGCCTATACCCATCTGTACCAGAAACCGGATGTGTCTGTGATCGATGGGGTATTCCAGTTAAAATATCTCGAGAATGACAGTGCTGCATTTAGTCTGGATCCGGTTTCTATTCTGCACCGGATTTTTCATTTTACTTATTTTGACAGCCATCCGGAAGCTTTTTTGATGGCAAAAATGATCTTTTTTGCCGTACTGACCATCGTTGTGCTTGTTTTACTGGCTATTGTGTATCAGCGAATTCCATTGAACCGCCGTTTTCTTCCGCTGAATATCATAGCCGTCGGAATCTTTGCAGGGGCGGCCGGAAACCTGATTGACCGTGTAATTCATCACTATGTCATTGATTTCTTTTATTTCAGCCTGATCAATTTTCCGGTTTTTAATGTTGCAGATATTTATGTAACACTTTCTGCAATCGCATTGATCATTGTTGTGCTTTTTTATTACAAGGAAGAAGATTTTTCTTTGATTTTCACTGGAAAACTGCAAGATGAAAAGGAGTCCTAAAACCGTGCAGGAAGAATCATTTGAAGTACAGTATACACAGGAAGGGGAGCGTCTGGATAAAGTTCTTTCCGAAATTTATCCGGATTTCTCCCGTTCTTTTTTTCAAAAACTTATCAAAAACAAACAAATTCAGGTAAACGGGGCAGTTCAAAAGGCCAGTTATCCGGTACATACAGAAGATCTCATACGTGTCACCATTCCGGATGCTGTCGAAACGACCATTGAACCGGAAAACATTCCGCTGGACATTCTGTATGAAGACGATGATGTTCTGATTGTGAACAAACCCAAAGGGATGGTCGTTCATCCATCGGCAGGACATTATTCCGGAACACTGGTAAATGCCATCATGTATCACTGCAAAGATTCATTAAGCGGCATCAACGGACAGATACGTCCGGGGATTGTTCATCGTATTGATATGGATACCACCGGTTCCCTGATTGTATGCAAAAATGATGAAAGTCACGTAAACATTGCAGAGCAGATCAAAGAACATACCGTCAACCGTATCTATGTTGGCATAGTCTGTGGAAATGTAACCGAAGATGAGGGAACCATCGAAGGCGCAATTGGAAGGCATCCGGTTGACCGCAAAAAAATGGCTGTCAATGAGAAAAACGGAAAACCGGCAATTACTCATTATAAAGTTCTTGAACGTTTTGGAAATTATACTTATATGCAGTTTCAACTGGAAACCGGACGAACTCACCAGATCCGTGTACACATGGCAAGCATCGGGCATCCGTTACTCGGAGATACTCTGTATTCCAGTGGCAGATCACCGTTCAAACATTTGCAGGGGCAGACGCTCCACGCAAAAACAATAGGATTCGTTCATCCAAAAAGTGGAGAATATATGGAATTTTCTGCTCCTTTGCCGGAATATTTTGATAATTTGCTAAAATTGTTGAAATCCAGGTCCTAAATGTTGTATAATATGTATATACTTTAAGAGATTACTTAAAGAATTTATGACATCGGAGGTAATGGGTATGGGCAATTATATTTATACAATCGGAAGAGAACTTGGAAGTGGTGGATACACCGTTGCAAAACTTTTAGCAGAACGTCTTGGAATCAAGTTATATGATAAAGAACTTTTGGCACAGGCAGCTAAAGATTCTGGTTTTTGCGAAGAAATTTTCGAAAATCATGATGAACGTCCAACCAACAGTTTTCTGTATTCCTTAGTAATGGATACATATACCGGCGGAAATTATTCTGCAGCACCGTTTTTGGATATGCCGCTTAATCACAAAGTATTTTTAGCACAATTTGATACCATAAAAAAGATTGCATCCGCGGAGTCCTGTGTAATTGTAGGCCGCTGTGCAGATTACGCACTGGCTTCTAATCCGGACTGTCTGAGCATCTTTGTACATGCAGATATGGACGATCGTATCAAGCGTGTCAGCAAACGTGAGGATGTCACGGAATCAAAAGCCAAAGATATGATCCAGAAAAGAGATAAGCAGCGTTCCAGCTATTATAATTATTACACCTGTAAGAAATGGGGAGACTCCAGAAGCTATGATCTGACACTTAACACAAGTAAGATCACACCGGAGGCGTGTGTCGACATTATTCTGGATTTTCGAAAGAAAATGGAACAGAAGAAATAAAGCAATTCCGCTCTGAAAAAAGGAACCGGTCTTAAGGTCCGGTTCCTTTTCTTGTATACTTTAAAAATCTATTGAAAATATTAAGAGGAATGAAATCCATGCGATTTGTAATACAACGTGTCACTGAAGCAACATGTGAAGTTGATCAAAAAATTACCGGACAGATAACAAACGGCTTTTGCGTCCTGATCGGAATTGCAGAAACCGATACCAAAAACATTGCCGATAAAATGATTCGAAAACTCCTTGGGATGCGCATCTTCGGTGATGAAAACGGAAAAACAAACCTGTCTTTACATGATATCGAAGGCTCCCTGTTATTAATATCACAGTTTACATTATATGCGGACTGCCGGAAGGGAAACCGTCCATCTTTTATCAAAGCCGGAAATCCGGAACTTGCAAACAATCTCTACGAATATATTATTGCAAAATGCAAAGAAGAAATTTCGGATGTACAAACCGGAATCTTTGGTGCAGATATGAAAATTTCTCTGATAAATGACGGGCCTTTTACCATATTGCTGGATTCTGAAGATCTTGCATAATGGCTTGCCAGAGCGTTCGCGGTGTGCTATTATGATTTTGCTTGAGAGAACTATTCGTTAAACTTAGGTTTTGCGAATAGTTATTTAACACAAAAATATAATACATCTCCGCGTGCGCCTTGGCAAGCATTTTTTTCATTTACAAATAATTTTAGCACATATTACTAATTTCTTTCACCTGCAGTAAGGAACATTTTTATGCAAGTTACACAATACAACAGATAAATCTTTATAGAATCATTTCTTATCCAGATCAGCATAATTGTTAATTTATAAATTTTACTTTTGTTAAAGTAGCGCGCTTTAACCCCTCCTACCGCTTGGACGTTAACGAGTCGGCGGAGACTATGAGCGGATAACCGGGGGCGCGGTCAAATGTTTTTACGGACACACTAACCAGCTTATCATTAGATCATGACCAGATCACAGGCACCACACATCAAATGCCGTTTCCACTTTATCAAAATTCACAGGTTATTTCCGTGCACTAATTAGTTTTGGGCGCGCAGTCTTTTCATTGTATCACATGGATTCGAGCCCGATCACAAACACATTTGTAGCAATCCGTTATGTTGTCGTGTTTGTGATCTACCGCTACGCGGTACTACGGGGCTTGATTCCATGTGTAGCCACTGGGGCAAGTGCGCACGCACGAACTCAACAACTTATCAAAGCACAGTGACCAGAGGGGTCACGGAAAGGTGAAAACTATGAACACAATTGAAAACATCATCATTTCGGCAGTAAACGAATACGAAGGAGCTTACAATGTGAAAGATCTGGATGAAGCAACAGACGTTTTGAGTTATGAAGAAATCACAGAACTTTGTCTTTTCTACATAACTAAGAACTACCCGCCTATGATGGCATACGATCTTTTCATGAATTGCATGAAAAGATTTTATAATGTAACCGAAAAAACAATTGATGAAATTCTGAATTAAGGAGGGAATAACCATGAGTACAATTGAAATGAAAAAAAGAGCATTAAAACACCTTGATTTCTATGTCAATAGGCTTGAAAACGCAGAAATAAAACTTGAAATAACAATGAATTACTGCAGTGCAAAAGCCATATTATTCTTGATTTATAATGAACTAGAACTCATTTCCACTAACGAATGCAATGAGTTGCATAAGAAAATTGAAAAGTTACATACTGACGCATGGGAAAGGATGTAAAACATGATTTTAAAATATAAAGTTTACGAACGTCTGGAGCTACGAGGAATCGAACCTTTTAATACCTTAATTGGTTCCTTTCGATACAATGAGGATGCAAACAAATTTCTTAAAGAAAAACAAAAAGAGACTTACGACAACAACACCGTTCGTAAGTCTTTTTTCATTTTCGCGGAAAGAGATTAAGGGGCTTTTTGCCCCTTATTTTTTTGCGCACCAATATTTAATCGCTACCCCTTTTTAATGGTAACATAATTAATATGCTGTCCTGCTTCTGGAATCTTTTGGGTCTTTGCATAATCAACTCTATCTTCCAGATATGCCTGGACTAAAAAATTGTCAATCTGGTCACGCGGAATATTAAGATACTCCCTCTCTACCCTATCCAGATTATTACTTGCGAGGTAACGTCTACGCTTTTGCGCAATAACACACAAATCTTTTGTAATATACTTGGTCATATATGAAACACATTTTGCATTGCTTTGAACTTTTGTGGCAGTAGAAAAACCGAACTTCCAATTTGCTATATTATAAATTGTCGGCAAATCAGCATTATTACAATTTTTCTTTCTTGACTTTCCATGATCTACTACCCTACCAGAATCCACAAACTGCAATTCTCCGCAATTTGCCAGCAAACCATGCAGATGATACGCGCCATCTTTATGCGGTTCTGGTATTAAGATATATTTAAGATCAGGGGCAAAACGATTTTTCATGTTATTAAACCACTTTCTTGTTTTTTTAATAATTTCACTATAATCATAACGATCTACTTTTTCATCAGAAAACGTCAAAGTAACAAACCAATCCCATTTATTATTATAAGCCAGAGAATACACACTCTGTTTTGTCCTGTTTAAAGATACATACATACTTCTTTCTTTACGTGCTTCAACATCAATACATTCGCCTGAATCGGCAGAGGATACATCCTCTTTCTTCAAATCTACTTTAACGTCATATTCGACAGGTTTTTCATAAATACGATACTGAATAAAGTCGTGATATTCCAACTTCATCACATTGTAAAAAGCCATAAAGCGAACCCCCTATGTATTCAATTTTCATCAACAATCCTACCGGATTGTTTCTAACTATGAGTACAAAGTGTTGCTACTGTCAAGTAGAGCGCCCGCGTGCCCGCGGTCGCGGGGTCCCTGAATCCCCACTCCCCACAGCCACGCGGGACACTACTTTGGGATAGCAAACAAAGCATAGGTATCATAAATATCCGAAAATCTTTTTCTGTAAACAAAGAATTCAGAGCCAACCTTTTCTTTCATCGGGTACCAGACTTTTACCGCAACAAATAACTTGCCACCAAAAAGCACACCGAGAAGCTTTCCAGCTACACCAAAATTCGAACATTTCCGGTGAATCCACTCATATTCCACAAGCCCCCTGATCTGACGGTCAAGCATCCGATCCATTTGTGCCACAAGGACAACTTCATACCCCAACTTACGATGTTGGGTGAAAAAAGCGCACCACTCCGCGCGATCAGTTTTCACCCACTCACGAGAATTAAACAAAAGCTGCGCTTCATCAATTACAAGTAGAATTTCACCTTCGCGCGGCCTGCGCCCAATATACTGTTCATAATTTTTCGAGAACCAGATAAGACGCTCTGGTGTAAGTTGTGAATTGTCGATATAAATAAACTGACCTTTTGGCTTCTTAATCGTAGAGAAATCACACGAAAAGTTTGCTATAATAGGTGCATTTCTATACTGCATCCAGTGATAAAGACGTGATGCCAGATGCAGGGACTTTCCTGCACCCGGTGTACCAGAATATAATGTAATCATATTGAACCCCTTTCAAATTTAAGTAAATGGAATAAACTCACCGAGAATCTTCACGCCAGTTACAGCAAATTGAGCAGTCAGCCATGGAACTATAGCGAGTAACCACGCAGAACCAATAGTTATAAATGAGTCAACAGGCACAAAATAATTGATAGCACCTAAAAAATCATTAACTTCCTCTGCTTTTAAAAATGCCTGAAAAGGACTTTCAGGCAATACCCCACATAAAAAGGCAATCAATACCATAACAGCAATAGCCGCCAAAGATATAAAAAAAGCACGCACTCCTGCAGCAGTCATAAAATTATCTCCTTTCTTTAACCAACCATCTTATGAACAAAAGTAGTTAATTTATCCGTCAGGAAAAATAAACCGATAATGAAGAAAATTGTCAATCCCCAACGAAAGATTTTAATATATTTCCAATAATCTTCTAAATTAACATCAACCACAAAATTATAGTCAATAGCTTTAAAATAATGTTCAAAATGGAATACCGGAGGGGATTTCTGCGCATTCATGGTTTTTATCAGAGCAACAATATCCCACGGAATACAAAACGGAAAATATTTAGTAATATTCCCTGCTCCACTTGCAATAGAGGGAAGATTTTTCACACGGTTTTTAATTTTATTCTTATCAACCTTTTTTCCGGTATTAGGATCAATCAGATCTCCGGTGTCTGGATCAATCAAATATCCGGTATCAGGATCAATATCTAATCCCGTATTAGGATCAATCTGATTACCGGTACTTGGGTTAATAATTACACTTGGATCTTTACTTTTATCCTTATCCGGTTTCTCCGTACTCTCTTCTGTTTCAGTCTCTGACGGTTTATCCGGCTTCGCAGGATGAATAGGTATAACTACCGGAAGAGCATCACCGTCATTATCATCTGGATCAGGTATTTCATCCGGTTTTACAATTCTCCATTCGTCCGGAACATCTGTATGTTTAATCCACGGAGATACGTCAGGAACTTCTTTCGGACAAGCTCCGGCAGATACTTGTGCACTTACTACATCAGTTCCAACAAAAGCACCGCCTTTAACAATCCAAGATGTTACACCATATATACAACCAGAATATTTATGACAAGACTTACTATAAGGCTGAACCCACACTTGAGAAAAACCCGGCAAAACTTCATTACCCTTAGAATCTAAAACATAAATATAACCAGATTTAGACAAATAAAGGGCTGAAGAAGAGCAAAAAACAATATAACGCCCTGCTGAATCAATAACGATATTCAAAACCGAACCGGAAACTACAGATCGAGCAACCGATGTTAAATAGTCAACATCCTCAAAATCAGGTGACGCACCAGTCCAAGCCATTAACTCCTCATAAACTACATCAACAGATGATGTATCAAATTGATTTACAGCATTTGAATACTTAGCCTGATACCCAAACACATCCTTGAGCATATCGTAAAGATCTTGGGATATAGAAATTCCTTTTTCCGTAACAGTATTTACAAGATTTTTCAACTCTTTCATAGCAGAACTTCCGGCATCTGAATATAATTTCCAATGAATTTTAGCCGTATTATCTACAAAAGTAGTAAAGTTTTTCCAGACCTGCTTTCCTGACACACCATGATTTTTTATTTCACTTTCTGAAATTTTCATGTCATACCCCGTCATGGCATACAGGGAATTCATTAAATCCCAATACGTATAATACAAATACTCTTCTACTCCGGTAGCTTTTACCTCTTCATAACTCGACAATGGCACACCCACCAATATCAGCAGAGCCACAAACAAGGGAATAACCCTTTTTCTAATCCGTTTCATTTTCAACCCCCATTTCACATATTTACATCAATATCATTCTCTGATATAATCAATCAAAAGGGGGATTGATCAGATGAACGATAATGAAAAAGACGCTAACTATTGGCGCGATAAATACAAACCAAAATTACACACCCAACAATACTACAAAAGCAAATATGTATACGGCATAGATTCCAACCCAAAGAAGAAGAAACCCGAAAAAACAGATTTTTGGAATCGTTTGGACAAACAAGGCAGATTTATTTTTCTGGCACTAATCGCAATATACATAATCTCACGTTTTCGATAAAAAAAAGAGCGGGCATTATAACCCGCTCTACATCAAAAAACTATGCCTGAGCAGTCAGCTTTTTGAATACCTTGATACCAATAGTAACCGCTAATACAGTTCCAATAATTCCAAGTGCATAAGGTGCACAAGTAGAAATCATGGATATAGTATTTGTTTGCACTGTAGAAAACGCAGTACTAACAGCTGTTGTGATCGACTCCATATTCATTCTCCTTTCCGATGGTTTTAAACCATCTTAAACAATCTAATTATTCCATAAATCCCGAAGCCAACGCCCCAAGATATGAAACCTAACACAAAACCGAGAGCAAGTCCTTCAGATAGCATTGAAACCCAAAGTGAAAACAAATCACTCATGCATGCCACCTCCGCGAAAGGATATGAAAAACAATCAATCCTATCAATACACCTATAGCGAACAAAATGAAAGCAACAGCTGCAACTTCAACAAGGTTAATATCTAAACTTTCTATACCTGATATACCACTCTCTACTACTTCCACAATTTGAGTATTATCCATAACACAGACCTCACAACCATATCAATTCTATAAAACAATCTCTTCATACTATCCCACTTTCTTTAGGGGTTCGGACGGCAGACGCAGTATTTCATGGCTACCGCCCAGATTTATGCAAACGGTCATTTGACCGGAAGCACCTTAGCAGATACTACACGGAAAGAATCATACTGGTCATTAAATTCACAACCAAGTTCCACATGATCCATAGATTTAAAACCTTTATTCTGCCAGAGTTTTGCTACTTCCTCTGAACACGGCAACATTCCAGATTCACAATTAATCTGATCAAAGACAGCCAGACGATAATACGTCTTTGTTCCATCTTTGCTTTTCTGCTCTTTCAGTGCCAATACCGTGATCTCAACCTTTGAACTAATAACCATAATTTTTTTTACCTCTACTTTCTACAATCTTTTAATTCATCAAATAAATTTTTTTCACAACCAGATTTTTTCTTACAAACATTACACGGACATTCAAAACCGCAATAAACAAACTCTGCCAGACATTGGCATCTTATATTTTCAATCTTTCCACAGGTATCATATATAGCACAATCAAAATCAGGACAATCAATCGACCTTAGCAATCAATTCACCTCCCTTTTCGTGTACCATTCCGACACCCCCCACCTTTGGTGCGCCCCCTTGCCCGACTCCCAAGGGGGCTACACAAACGGTAGTTTTTTTAATTTCATTTTCAAGCTGACACTTAATACCAGACAAAGAAACAAGATGCGTTTCCAAAGTAGAAATTTGTGCATCCAATACCTCACGCACATGACTTGAAATATCACCACAAAATGCAGTATAATATTGATCAAGCATCACATTAAAACGCGAAATCGTAAGGTTTACTTCATCCAACAGATTGTCACAAACAAGTGCTTCTGCAATTTTATTACACAAACCTTTTCACCCCTTTCGTGTAACACGAATAAAAAAAACGTAACCTTTTTCGGTTACGTGTTAAATAACAAAAATATTTACTTTACGCGCGAGGGAGAGCATAACTACCGCTCCGCTTTCGCAAAACCTCGTGTTTATCAAATAGTTTATGAACAGCGTGTTCCGTTTTGGTATAATGGATGTCACACGCTATAAACTACCGCTTCGATCACCCTACGCTTTCGATAAACATTGATACCGGTTTTGCGAATAGTTGCATGGATGCCACTATTGCCGTTTCCGCGAACGCCTTGGCGTGCCTTTTGCATATTCCATTAATTTAGCACAAGTAAAGGAACCATTATATGAAACTACAACAATTATACAGTTATGTCCGCCAGGCAATTGACGATTACCGGATGATTGCAGATGGTGACCGAATTGCCGTCGGCATTTCCGGGGGAAAAGATTCTCTGACACTTTTATATGCATTATCGGGATTACGCAGATTTTACCCAAAGAAATTTGAATTGGCAGCTTTAACCGTTGATCTTGGATTTGATCATTATGATCTGTCCGAAATCCGGCAGCTTTGTAAAACGCTTGATGTCGAATATCATGTAATCAAAACCAAAATTGGCGAAATTGTTTTTGAAGAACGAAAAGAAAGTTCTCCATGCGCGCTATGTGCAAAAATGCGAAAAGGCGCATTAAATGACTATGCGAGGCAAATTGGATGCAATAAAGTTGCCTATGCGCATCACATGGACGATATCATAGAAACCATGTTTTTATCAATGTTTTATGAAGGACAGTTTTATTCGTTTGCCCCTGTCACCCATTTAGACCGCAGCGGAATCACTGTCATCCGGCCACTGATGTATGTTCCGGAAGCAAATGTCATCGGATTTCTTCATAAATATCATCTTCCCCTTGTGAAAAATCCGTGTCCGGCAGATGGGGAAACCAAACGTGAATATGTCAAACAACTTGTCCGGCAGATTAATTTAGAAAACCCCGGTGTCAAAAAACGCATTTTCCATGCAATATGCACCGGCAGAATAGAAGGGTGGAATATCAATGGAAAACAATGAAAAAGCATATTACGAAAAAGTAGATATTGATAATGAATTAAAACTGCGAAAGCAGCTTGCTGCTCTTCCACCCTACTGCAAACAGTATTTTATAGCAATCGAGTCCAAAACCCAGTCACGGACAAGACTTGCCTATGCCTATGATCTTTCCTGTTTTTTCGATTATCTGCACGAAAACAACCCAATTTGCAAAAAAATGGGCATTACGGAGATTCCTCTGAGCATTCTGGAAAGCCTAAAACCCATGGATCTGGAAGAATATCTGTATAATTTAAAAGTATATGAAAAGGACGGTATGGCACATACCAACGAGGAACGGGGAATCAAGCGAAAACTCTCCTCTCTCCGCTCCTTTTACAAATATCTGTACAAAAATGAATTTATACAATCGAATCCTGCATCCAAGGTAAGTACCCCGAAAATCCACGACAAAAATATAATCAGGTTAGATGCGGATGAAGTTGCCAATCTGCTTGATGAAGTCGAATCTGGCGAAAATTTAACCAAAAAGCAACAAATGTTCCATGACCGCACAAAAGTGCGTGATTTGGCCCTTCTGACGCTTATGCTTGGGACAGGAATCCGTGTCTCGGAATGTGTCGGTCTGGATCTGGATGATGTCGATTTAAAAAACAATGGAATCAAGATCCACCGGAAAGGTGGCGCAGAAGTTGTTGTATACTTCGGAGAGGAAGTCAGAAATGCCCTGTGCGGATATATGGAAGAACGAAAACTGATCACTCCGGTTTCCGGGGATGAAAACGCACTGTTTTTATCTATGCAGAAACGAAGAATCGGAGTCCGCGCAGTGGAAAATCTCGTAAAGAAATACGCAAAACTTGTCACAAACTTAAAGAATATTACCCCACATAAACTGCGAAGCACCTATGGCACCTCTCTTTACCGGGAAACAGGTGATATTTATCTGGTTGCAGATGTCCTTGGTCATAAAGATGTCAATACAACCAAAAAACATTATGCTGCCATTGAAGAGGACAGACGCCGCAGTGCCGCAAAATATGTTCATCTTCGTGAAGACTAAACGTAAAAATCTTTTTAAAAAGGTCAAAAATGAGGTAAAAAATTTTTAGAAAAAATAAAATTCTATGAAAATATAAGGAGGACAAAAAGAAATGGACTTATTATGGAAAGAACGAAAAAGAATCTGGTGCGGACTTCCGCTTACCTTCACTGTGTACAGTTATGACAACGAAAGATTCTATGTAAAAAGCGGTTTTTTAAATCAGCGGCAGGATGAAGTCCGTCTGTACCGCATTCAGGATCTGACCGTGACCAGATCATTGTCTCAGCGGATTTTCGGAATGGGAACCATTCTTGTAAATTCTTCTGACAAAACCCTTGGCGATTTTGAAATTAAAAATATCAAAAATGTCATGGATGTAAAAGAACAGCTCTCTGCGCTGGTTGAAATACAGCGAGATCAAAAACGGGTATATACCAGAGAAAATATCTCCGGGAATTCCGAAACTGATCATGATGACTATATGTAATCAGAACTTAAAATTCCCGGTATCCATTGAAAAAAGATACCGGGAATTTTTTATTTGTGTGCCTGCATTTCCTGTTGTATTTTTTCTTCAATCCGGATTTTTACCAGATCGGCAATCTCCTGCGTTTTCATTCCTTTATACTCTTCATAACAGATCGGTTTTAAATAATGCACATATGTTGTGATCGGCCCGATATGAAAACTGTTAAACACCTTATACGAATCAATCAGTGCTATGGGAACGATCGGTGCATGTGATTTTAAAGCAATCTTAAAACTTCCTGCCTTAAAATCGCATACCTTATTTTTGTTGTTAAACCGGTATCCGCCCTCTGGGAAAAGAATATACTTTTTCCCGGCAGCCACCTCTTTTGCCACCTGATTGATAATGGTGATTCCCTGTCTCGGATTATCTTTTTCCAGCCGCTTGGCCTGCACAAGATCACAGAACTCACGTACAAGTATCGTATGTGACTTGCGTTTGTCCATCACAAAAGAACATGGAAACTTATGGGTATACATAATGCCAAGCACATCATATTTGCCCTGATGGTTTGGATACATCATATATCCTCCCTGTTTTGGGAGGTTTTCAATGCCTGTCTCTACCGTATTGATTTTTCCTGTTTTATTCATCAGATAGATGGCATGCTGCACCAGCGAATATCGCTGTTCTTCTGTATATTGGTGCGGATGATCCGCTTCTGCCCTCATCTTTGGGATAATATATGGGGCACGGTGCAGATTCATAAATATAACATATAATAATTTTAACATAATAGTTTATCATTCCTTCGAAACATTTAGCACTTTTTCATCACTGGTGTACTCAACATATGTTTTTGAAAAATGCTTTTTTATGGTCTGAAACCATCTGCTTGTAATTTAGTGTAAGCAGATTCCAGTATCTGTGAGTATCTGGCATGCAACATCACTTTATAGAAGTTCCTCCTAAGATCTGATAACCCTTCTGTTTCATCAATAATAGAATCAATCACTCCCATGTTTATTTTAGGAAAAATACGTTGCAAAGCTTCCGTGCAATCATCATTTACCAATGAGTTAATATAAGTCTTGTAAGAAACTTTTCTACCATCTAACCCCTCTAATGCAGCCAATGGAAACTTATCTATTCTCATTTGAATTTCATCTTGATTAGAAATGATATGCTCTAATGAGTCATCAGCTAATTGAGGATATAAACAGGAACCGCAATCATAAATCGGAGCAGCTTCCATTTTCTGCGTTTGATTATTAATCAAATACCCCCAGTTATTTGCATGTCGATCAAAATTGCCAAGTAACGCATCTACAATAAAAATATCCCAATAATTTGCCAGTGCCTCCCTTGCAAAAGATCCGGAAAAATACGGATTATCATTTGTAAAGACTGCATAAACATCAACTATTTTTGGAATTTTAGGAGCCTTATGATCTAATAAGGCATTTTCAATATTTTTAAACTCAACAAGTGAATAACCATCTGGTACAAAATTTTTACAAGCAACAACTGGATAAATACGAGGTATCCCCATACTCGATATCAGTGTCATTGTACCAAGTAGAGTTTCCTGCACATTTAAACCAATGCTGGCAATAATATGACACCCTAAATACTCAGAAAACGCGCTATTAGTATAGGAACTGTTCCAATCATTTCGCTTGTCCTCCCTGATGCGGTCGGACATTTTCAGCATATAACGAGCATCATTATAGAAAATACCACGTTTTTTATCTGATCCTCCATAATTCGCAGTCTTGTCAACCTGGCAAAAAGTAAAATCAAGCACTAAAACCACCTCCGCCGGCAATAATAATCAATTATTTCTTCCGCCTGTTCTTCTGTGATTCCATCTTCTGCATCCGTAACACCATGTGCCATGCTACGAATTTCATCTTGTAGACAATCCACATAGGAAACTTCATTACGAACACCTTCTTCAAGGGCATCAATGTCTTCTTGTAACTTTTCCGGAATGCGGAAAGATGTTTTCAACTGCTTAAATTCTGCCATAAAATACCTCAGTCTACAAATAATAAATCAAAATACACTTACAGTGACAAACTATTTGGATTTAATGTTTCACTTCCATTTTAACATATTGTAAATGAAAAGAAAACAAATTCACCAAAGACAATGTAATAAATCAACTCTGCCATACTAAAACTCCAAACTATCCTCATTGAGCAAAAAATATTTCATGCCCATGATCACAAAACCTTCCTCATTTCTCCAAGGCTTTTTTGTTCCATTCACTATAACAATCTTCTTAAATGAATCCGGAATATTTCGAAATGAATTAAGTTCCTGCGTCTGCTTTTCCTCAGAGGTCATATCATAAGCCACCTGAATGTAATATCTCTGACTGCTCTGGTTCACTACAAAATCAACCTCTAATTGCTTATGAACCCTCTTTCCTTCACTATTCTTTGTAAATACATCCACAATACCAACATCCACATTGTAACCACGCACAAGCAGTTCATTATAAACAATGTTCTCCAAAATATGAGTCGGCTCCTGCTGTCTGAAATTCAGTCTGGCATTTCTAAGTCCAACATCCGAAAAATAGTATTTCAGATTTGCTCCTACATATTTTCTACCCTTAATATCATACCTATTCGCTTTAGAAATCAAAAACGCTTCTGCAAGATAATCTATATGGTTGGATATAGTTTTATTGCTATAATTAATGCCTCTTTCACTTTTGAAAGTATTTGATATTTTGGTTGGATTGGTAGGGGCACCTATGGCAGAAGCAAGAATATCCACCAAAGTTCCAATCTCATCAACATTTTGAATTCTGTTTCGTTCTACCACATCCTTGATATAAACATTGGTAAAAATATTTTTAAGATACTCAGCCTTTTGGCGTTCCACAGAGAATTGTGCTACCTGTGGTAAACCACCGTATATCATATATTCTTCCCAGGCATCATCATAATCTCCATCAAAAGCCGCATAGAACTCTGCAAAAGACAACGGATAAATTCTTATCTCATCTCCTCTGCCTCTAAATTCA